>Ga0209417_1000257_pt1 | contig 138316 bp, 118 predicted proteins | sample RifGroF2_FD_184002 | JGI IMG/M metagenome (GOLD analysis project Ga0209417, IMG submission 184002) | Groundwater microbial communities from Rifle, Colorado, USA - Groundwater F2 (SPAdes) (version 2) | ecosystem: Environmental > Aquatic > Deep subsurface > Groundwater | place: Rifle, Colorado... | reverse complement strand
TTTTTCCATCGAAATTTTGCTTTTTGAGCTCGATTTTTTTGTTTCTTTGAGTCTTCATAGGGTCTTTGTTTAAGTTGAACATTTAAAAATTTGTAGCAAATATAATTTGACTACTTGTTGCAACTTCCTCAAAGACCTTTTTTATTACATGGATACTCATCGAAAACCTTCTACTTGTCACGTTCTACGTGAAGCCATTACTGAATCGATGATTGATTTACTCAAAAAACTGGTTAGGTATTTTGGCCACAACCCCACATATCATTTACACTTTACCTATAATCCTCCGCGCTTTATCGTGCATTTACGGCAATTCAATTAAACAATATTTTATAAAACATTTGGTTTGGAAAAGATTTGGTGTATATTTGGAAACCCAATCATTTGTAGGATTGATAATCAGTAATCACCCGTACTATTTATTTATTACCCGTTAATCATGAGATTGGTTGTCACTTTAACATTTATCACCTTTGTGTTTGTGCAGAGCATTTCTGCACAAACACAATCTTTTTACAAAGACTATCCAGAACTGGATTCAGATTATTCATTAGGTTATTCATTGCTGTCTGATAGTTCGGGCTACTATTTTTTATATATTTCTGATGATACTCTTGGAAACAATTACCAGTCGTATATTGCCAGATTCGACACAAGTAATGTCCTTCAATGGAAACAGCCCTATTTTACGGGAACGGACGGGAATAGTACATTAAGTGATCTGATTTTCACATCGGATTCATGCCTAGTTTTTTGTGGAGGGACTCTGTCTCTTCCAAACAAGGGCACTTTGACAAAAGCAAACAAACAGGATGGTTCTCCGCTTTTCATCCGGACATTTGGTGATACGGCGTTCTTTTATTTCCTCAATGTTACTCAAACTTCGGATAGTGGTTTTCTTGTGATTGGAGCAACAGACTCTATCAACTCTACAATGATTTATGATTTTTATATTATGAAAACCGACAAAAATGGATATAAGCAATGGGATACGGTTATAGTATTAAATAACAGAACAATGTTTACAAGTTCAATAGTAAGCATTAATGAAGTGTTTTATTTTATTGCATTAAAACAAAGAAACCAGGAATATAGTGACAATAAACTCATTGGAATAAAACAAGATGGAACAATTGTTCTTAATAAGGATATAGTTCTTGCAGCATATGGTGGTTATCTGGGAGCTATTGCAGTTAGCAACGACAATCAGCTTCTGCTGGGAGGGCAGATTAATGAATACTATTGGCCCGATGATCCTTCGTCTGGAACCATTAATGATTTACCTTATGGCAAAATGTATATTGGCAAATACGATACTCTTGGCAATGAAATATGGAGTAAAAAATATTTCTGTCCGAATATAATGCAGAGCGCTTACAATATCCTTTCATCATCCGACGGCTATTATTTGGGAGGTGCCTGTGGGTGGGGTTGGTCTTATCAAGGGCCTGGTATCATCGCTCATGATCCGTCTGATTCATTTATGGATAATTTTCTGATGAAAATCACGGAAAGCGGCGATAGTGTATGGACTCGTGTATTCCGGAAACAGGATGGGGACAAGTATAACGACTATCAGTGGTCTGGTGAGGATGTAATGGAAGGCATGGTACGCACAACAGATGGCGGCATTGCTGCTGTCGGGTGGTTCTATCCATTGGGTGCTGGACCATTGGGTTACAAACAATACGCCTGGGTGCTTAAAACCGACAGCAATGGCTGTGGCAAGCCGGGCACACCGTATGGCCTTTGGCGCGAAGAGCTGCCCTACAATGCAGACAGCAGCATTGTACATCTCACCTGGTTAGATGATGATACAACAAACATCTGGTATCATGTGCAGGGCTCAAAAGACGGGCAGTGGTATTTCTGGGAACTCACACCACGCATGCTTACAACCAATGAATTTTTCGATACCGTACCGAAATATCACAACTTTTGCTATCGTGTTTTCGGGCTTGATACTACGTGGGCACGAACCTGCGAGAGTGCCGAAATCTGCATCACAACAGGTATTAATGAATATGCTCCTGAAAGCGGCTTGCTGGCTGTGTATCCCAACCCCGCTCAAAACGAGATTCATTGCGTGCTGCCAGAGAATGAAGACTATGTGATAGTGGTGTATAATGCCGCATCTTCTGTTGTCACATTGAGCGGAGTCGAAATGTTGATAACAGAAGGACTTGTCAGAACACTTAACATCAGCCATCTTTCGCCGGGTATTTATTTCGTCGAGGCGCGCGGGGAGCGGGTTTTGAGAGGAAAGTTTGTGAAGGAGTAGCATTAAGCTTGCGGCATGCGGCATAGGGCACAAAAGCACAGCTTTTATCATTTGTGTTGATCAGTAAAAAAACGACCTTGTTTTGTGTTTTGGTGAATTCGTGGCAATCAACCGATTTCGTATCTTTGCATAAAACGCAGCACATGTATTTCGACAACTGGCAGGAACAGCAGCCGTGCACGGTAACGCCCTCGTTGCTGTGGGAATACAATATGAATAATTTCGACTGGGATAAAATGCGCATAGTGGTCGTTCAGCGCGTGATTGAACGCGGATGGCTACATGATTTTTACGCTATTCTGCAGTTGTACGGTGGCATCAAAAATATTCGCGGCATTATTCGCGAAATACCACATTTATCCGACAAAGACATCGCCTTTGTATGTGCATTTTTTGGATTAAAAAAAGAAGAATTAAAATGCTGCACACTCAAACAATAAATGATGCAACCTTTACGCTGCTGAAGCTACTGATGAACGATCAGAATCTTGCAGCATTCAGCCTGGCCGGTGGAACGGCTTTGTCGCTCTATATCGGACATCGTGAAAGTATTGATCTGGACATGTTTTCCAATCATGGATTTGACACAACGGCTCTTGAAAATTATCTGAGCACATTGTATAATTTCAAAGGCGATATGCTGGAAAAAAACGCATTAAAAGGATCCATTGAAGGCATTAAAACAGATTTTATCACACACAATTATCCACGGCTTCAGGATTTTTTCACCGGTGAATATTCGGTACGCCTTTATTCAATGCAGGACATTGCTGCAATGAAACTCGCTGCCATAGCCGATAACGGAACACGTTTAAAGGATTACGTTGATATTGCATTTCTCTCGACAAAACTGTCACTCCGCGACATGCTGATTGCCTATCAGAAAAAATATTCAAATTCCAATTCAGTGCGCGCATTGAAGGGATTGATGTATCACCAGGACATCAACTTTGAAGAGCCAATTCGACTGATCTCCGAAAATTTTAAATGGGCTCACATTGCAAAAAGAATTTCGGAAATGGTTGAAAACGAAAACACGGTTTTTGCACAGCCGCCGTGCAAATAATTTTCAGCTCATTATGGTAACTGGTTTCCAGTTTTCGGGCCTTGTTATCCTTTGTTGGCCAATTTCCCACTAATCAGTGCCGGAAATTCAGCCTCTCCAAAAATTTCTTTTTTATAAGGTATTTTACCGTACCTTTGCACCCTGAATTTAAAAGCATTAAACCGCTGTTTTTATGTCATCTGGGAAAAAAATAACTTCCGCGCTAATCTCCGTTTTCGACAAAACGGGGCTGGAGCCAATTATCCATCGCCTGAATGAATTGGGTGTCACGCTGTATTCCACTGGCGGCACTGCTGATTTTATTCAAAAGCTGGGCGTGAAGGTTACCGACATTTCTGAGCTGACTGGTTATCCGCCCGTGTTCCATGGTCGCGTGAAAACCCTGCATCCTGCTGTATTTGGCGGAATCCTCTATCGCCGCGACAATGCCGGAGACCTTGAACAGGCAAAGGAATTCAACATCCGCGCAATTGATCTCGTGGTTGTTGATTTGTATCCTTTCGAAGAAACCCTAAAAAAGACCAGCGAAGAAGCTGAACTGATTGAAAAAATCGACATCGGCGGCATCAGCCTAATACGCGCTGCTGCCAAGAATTACATCGATGTGCTGATTGTTCCTTCGGTTGACTATTATGGCGATCTGCTCAATATTCTCCAAAGCGGCGAAACCTCACACGAACAGCGCCGGCTATTTGCCACTCGCTCATTCGAAGTATCTTCGCACTACGACTCACAGATTTTCACCTGGATGAATGGCAACCACGATGTAGATGCCATGAAACTCAGTCTCCGCAAAGGTTCTGAACTTCGTTACGGCGAAAATCCCGCGCAGAAAGCCCGCTTCTACGGCAATCTGGATGCTTATCTGTCCAAACTCAATGGCAAAGAACTTTCATACAACAATCTGCAGGACATCGGAGGGGCACTGGATCTGCTCGCTGAATTCGACGACTGCGCCTGCGTAATTGTGAAACATACCAACGCCTGCGGTGTAGCCGAGGCAACTAATGTTGGCGATGCCTGGACCAAAGCGCTCAGCTGCGATCCTGTATCGGCATTTGGTGGCATTGTGGCTTTCAACAAAAAGCTCGATGCTGAGACCTGCAGCAAGCTGCATGAGTTTTTCTTTGAAGTTTTAATTGCTCCTGATTTCGATGAAGCCGGTTTAGCGCAACTTACATCGAAGAAAAACCGTATAATTGTCCGCCTCAACCAATTACCCCGGACAACCTCGATGATTAAACAACTTTCATTCGGCCACCTCTGGCAGGAAACCGACCATCTGAAAGAAAACCCGCAGCAATGGGAACTGAAAGCAGGTATCAAGCCGGCTCAAGCCATTGTTGACGACATGCTCTTCGGAATGAAAGTCGTGAAACATCTGAAATCAAATGCCATCGTTTTGGTGAAAGACCGTTTGCTGATTGGTAGTGGCACGGGACAAACCAATCGCGTTGATGCGGTAAAGCAATCAGTTGACAAAGCAACAAAATTCGGATTCGACGTTAAAGGAAGTACACTGTGTTCCGATGCGTTCTTTCCGTTCAGCGACAGCGCTGAAATCGCATACAATGCGGGCGTAACTGCCATTGCAGAACCCGGTGGCTCGATCCGCGACGAAGACACAGTAAAATATTGCACCGACAACAACATCACACTGATGTTTACGGGAAACAGACATTTCAAACACTAAAAATACCTGAACAGTACTATGGGACTTTTCAATTTCATGACGAAAGAAATAGCAATGGACCTCGGAACGGCCAACACAGTCATTATCCACAATGACAAGGTGGTGGTTGACGAACCGTCGATTGTTGCTATCAACCGTACAACCAACAAAATCATGGCAGTTGGTAAAAAGGCCATGATGATGCACGGAAAAACACACGAAAACATTAAAACAATCCGTCCGCTGCGCGATGGTGTCATTGCGGATTTTATGATTGCCGAGCACATGATGCGCGAGATGATCAAAATGATCAGCACCCGCAAACCGCTGTTCCCGCCTTCACTCAGAATGGTTATCAGTATTCCGAGCGGTATCACAGAGGTGGAAGAGCGTGCAGTACGCGACTCAGCTGAGCAGGCCGGAGCAAAGGAAGTACGGCTTATTCACGAGCCTATGGCAGCAGCAATTGGTATCGGGCTCGATGTGCTTGAACCATCCGGCAACATGATTATTGACATCGGCGGCGGTACCAGCGAAATCGCTGTAATAGCCCTCGGTGGCATTGTAAGCAACAAAAGTATAAGAATTGCCGGTGATGATTTCAACGCCGACATCGAAGAATACATGCGAAAGGCACATAACCTGAGCATTGGAGAACGCACAGCAGAACGCGTAAAAATTGAGGTTGGAGCCGCCATGGCCGAAATCGACAATCCACCGCCCGATTTCCCTGTGCATGGTCGTCACCTTTTGTCGGGGATTCCGCGCGAAGTCATGGTGTCGTATGCCGAAATCGCTCAGGCACTTGATAAAACCATCAGCAAAATTGAAGCGGCCATTCTCAACGCGCTTGAGAATACGCCTCCTGAACTTTCGGCCGATATTCTGAACACAGGTATTTACATGGCTGGAGGTGGTTCTTTGCTCCGTGGACTCGACAAACGAATTGAGCAAAAAACAAAACTGAAGGTTCATGTTGCCGAAGATCCGCTGCGCGCAGTTGCACGTGGTGCCGGTATTGCCCTTAAAAATTTCGACAAATTCCCATTCCTGATTAAATAAACGAACGCTCAGTCATGCGAAATCTTCTGGATTTTATAAAGAGCATTCGCATTCTGTTGCTGTTCCTGTTTCTCGAAACACTGGCTCTGCTATTCACTTTCAACCAAAGTTCGTTTCACGGCGCAACGTCGTTTCAATTTTTCATGGGAATCAACAGCCGCATTATGAGTGTTCGCTCTGATGTGGTTTCGTTTTTTAATCTTCGCGAAGAAAACCGCAGACTGATTGAAGAAAACATGAGCCTGCGTCAGCATCTTAAAGACTCTTACATCATTTCCGACCAACGGGTTTTCACCGTGAATGACTCTTTGTACCGGCAGGAATTTGAGTTTCTGACAGCCAGCGTCATCAATTATACCATCAGTTATCAGGATAATTTTATCACGCTTGACAAAGGCTATGAACAGGGTATAGAAGAAGGGATGGGTGTGTATTCACCAGCCGGAGTTGTTGGTATTGTCGACCATGTTTCAAAAAACTATTGCCTCGTAAAGTCGGTCCTCCACTCCGAAGTAACCGTAAGTACAACCATTAAAAATAAGAACGTGACCGGCACTTGTACGTGGGATGGCGCAAATTACGCTTACGGAATTCTGAAAGACATTCCTGTTCACGTGAAGTTAAAACAAGGCGATACGCTGCTGACAAGCAACTACAGCAGTATTTTCCCGGCCGGAATTCCAGTGGGCTATGTAACTGAATTCAGCACCGACGCCACCCGCGCATTTTATAATGTCCGATACCGGATTGCAGCAGATTTTGGTAATCTCTCGTCGGTTTATATCATCCGAAATCTGATTAAAGGCGAACTCGATGAACTCGAAAAACTGAAGGAGGAAAAGCATGAACAATAAGCTTATTCTGACGAATGTCTTTCGCTTTCTGATCGTCTTGCTACTGCAGGTGACAATATTTAATTATACCAATCTGTTCGGATATATTAATCCTTACGTTTACATCTACTTCATCCTGCTGATCCCATTCGAAACACCCATGTGGATTGCATTAATCCTTGCTTTTCTCACAGGGTTCACTCAGGATCTGTTCGTCAGTACCGGCGGTTTACATGCTGCCGCAACCACTGCCATTGCTTTTTTGCGGCCGGTTCTGCTTCGCACAATTGTTTCCAAACGGGAATATGAATCAGGACTGCAGCCAGGCGTGGGAGATCTCGGCTGGAAATGGTTCATCACCTACGCTGGTGTCACCATTTTAATTCACAGTCTTATTGTTTTCTATTTGGATATTTTCAGATTCAGTCATTTCTTTCTTACGTTCAAACACGCATTCTTTCAGGCGCTCGCAACATTATTCTTCATAGCGATTTTTGAGTTTGTTGTGAATATTCGCAAGAAATAATGAGTATATAACAAATGATAAATCAAAACACAACTACTTCATTAACTTTATATTAATTAGGATTCTTGACTGTTTAAATAAGTAAAAAAATGTTTATCGACATAAACTTTCATTTGGTTTTGTACTCTAAAGAACACATAATTGTTAAAACAGGTTGTTAATTAACGACGATCTAATAATTTTTAAATCCACCCACATGAAAAACATATCATTCCTTATAGTATTACTTTTCTTTTCGGTCTTTTGTACTACAACAAAAGCACAGTCTGGAGGCAACGATCACACATTTAACACATTGGACCACAACTTCAACGGTGCAAACAGTGCAGTATCTACAATGGCTGTTCAAAGCGATGGAAAAATCATTATCGGAGGGAGTTTTACCGCCTATAATGGAATGACGAGAAAAGGAATTGCCCGCCTTAATACTGACGGGTCATTGGATGCTTCATTTAATCCCGGTACCGGGACAGGTACAGTTTTGACAACCGCCATTCAAAGCGATGGGAAAATCATTATTGGGGGGAGTTTCACTATATATAATGGGACAACAATAAACAGAATTGCAAGACTAAATGCCGATGGCTCTTTGGATGCTACATTCGACCCCGCAGGTGGAGCAAACAACACAGTTAATACAATTGCTGTTCAAAACGATGGGAAAATAATAATAGGAGGAAACTTCACAACATATAATGGAACTACTAGGAACTATATTGCCAGAATTAACACAGATGGATCTTTGGATACTTCATTTGACCCTGGAAGTGGGACGAATTTCTACATTTATTCAATTGCAGTTCAAAGCAATGGGAAAATAATAATAGGAGGGAATTTCTTAAACTATAATGGAACTACAAGAAGCAAAATTGCCAGAATTAATGCTGATGGCTCATTGGATACCACATTCAATCCTGGAAACGGGGCAAACGGAACCATTCTGACAACCGCCATTCAAAGCGATGGAAAAATTATTATTGGAGGGCATTTCTCAACCTATGATGGATGGGCAAGGGACAAAATTGCCAGAATTAATGCCGATGGATCGCTTGATGGTACATTCCTACCAAGCACCGGGGCAAACACCGTGGTTCGAACAACAGCTATTCAAAGCGATGGAAAAATAATTATCGGGGGTGATTTCACAACTTATAATGGGACAGTAAGGAACGGAATTGCACGAATTAATGCTGATGGCTCGTTGGATGTTACATTCTACCCAGGCAGTGGTGTAGAGAACAGTACCAATACAGCTTGCGTTAATTCAACCGCAATTCAAAGCAATGGGAAAGTCATTATCGTGGGGGACTTTACAACTTATGATGGAGTAACAAGAAACTATATTGCACAAACTAATTCTAACGGCTGGCTGGATTTCTCGTTCAACTTTGGAAAGGGGGCTAACGGCTTGATTCGCACAACAACTGTTCAAAGCGATGGAAAAATAATTATCGGAGGAGATTTCACAGTCTATAATGGAACTCCAAGAAACTATATTGCCAGAATCAATACTGATGGATCACTTGATGCAACATTTAATCCCGGCAGTGGGCCAAACTCCGGCGTTTTTACAACAGTAGTTCAAAGCGATGGAAAAATCATTATTGGGGGGGGCTTCTTATCTTATAATGGAACTGAAAGAAAATATATTACGCGAATTAATTCGGATGGGACGCTGGATGCTTCATTTTGGCCATTAATCGGGCCAAACTCCTACGTTTTAACAACAGCAGTTCAAAGCGATGGAAAAATCATTATCGGGGGAAACTTCTCGACCTATTATGGAATAGATCGAATGAGAATTGCTCGTCTTAATACTGACGGATCGCTGGATGCTTCGTTCAACCCTGGCTCAGGAGTTTTTGGCACCGATCTTATAACTTCAGCTGTTCAAAGCGATGGGAAAATCATTATTGGGGGAACTTTCGGTCTCTATGACGGAACGACAAGACACAATATTGCCCGAGTTAATTCCGATGGGTCTTGCGATTATACGTTTAACGCAAGTGGGACAAACAACTTTGTATATAGTGTTGCCGTTCAAAGCGATGGGAAAATAATTTTGGGAGGGGGTTTTACAAACTATAATGGAACAACAATAAACAAAATTGCACGAGTTAATACCAATGGATCTCTGGATACTACATTTGACCCCGCTAGTGCGACAAACGGCACTGTTTATACAACCGCCATTCAAAGTGATGGAAAAATAATTATCGGCGGCGATTTTACGACTTATAATGGAACAGCAAGAAATCACATTGCACGAATTAACGCCAACGGCTCTTTAGATGTTACATTTAACCCGGACAGCGGAGCAAACGGAGCCATTCGTACAACCGCCATTCAAAGCGATGGAAAAATAATTATCGGAGGAGATTTTACAAACTATAATGGAACGGTAAGAAACTATATTGCACGAGTATGTGTTTCATGCATTAATACATACCGTAGCATAACAGTGGATGCATGCAAAGTTTATACTGCACCAGATAATCAGATTTATACCACATCCGGAATTAAGACGGCTGTTATTGCAAATTCAATGGGATGTGACAGCATTATAACTGTTAATTTGATAATTTCGACTTTGCAGCCATTATCATCTGGAACAATATCAGGGAATACCATTGTTTGCCAGGGGCAAAATTCCGTAACTTATACTATTCCTCCAATTTCTCGAGCTACTTCATATGTTTGGACATTACCTGGCGGAGCAACAGGTGCGAGCACAACAAACACCATCGCCGTAAACTTCGGAACATCTGCTGTTTCTGGCAATATTACTGTTAAAGGTATAAACGCATGCGGTGATGGACCTGTCGCTACTTTACCTGTCACTGTAAATCCTTTGCCAAGTGCAGCGGGGACAATTACAGGGGCTACAAGTGTTTGTCCGGGGCAAACCACCGTAATTTATTCTGTGCCCGTAATTACAAACGCAACTTCGTATATTTGGACATTGCCAAACGGAGCAACAGGAACAAGTACAACAAACAACATAACCGTGAATTTTGGAACATCCGCTGTTACCGGCAACATTACCGTTAAAGGCACAAACGCATGTGGGGCTGGTTTTGTAGCCACATTGCCTATTACAGTAAATCCTTTGCCCGTTGCAGCAGGAACAATTTCTGGAACAGCCAGTGTCTGTTCAGAGCAAACCGCTGTGACTTATACGGCGCCAGCAATAACAAATGCATCTTCATATGTATGGACTTTACCTGCCGGAGCAGCCGGAACAAGCACAACAAATAGCATAACAGTTGATTTCGACGCATCAGCTGTTTCTGGAAACATTACAGTTAAAGGCACAAACTCTTGCGGAGATGGTGCTGTTTCCATATTACCAGTTACTGTTAACGCAAAACCCGCAACTCCAGCCATAACATTGAACGGTGGGGTTTTACTATCAGATGTACCTTCAGGCAATCAATGGTATGATCAAAATGGAGCCATTACTGGAGCAACAGATCAGGATTATTGTTTTACTGCAAATGGCGATTATTATGTAATCGTTACTTTGCTAAACTGCAGTTCCAATCCATCAAATATTATAACAATTTCAAATGCTGGGATAGAGTTAGCATTCGATAATGGGGTAGTGAAAATCTACCCAAATCCTTTCTCAAATGAAATAATAATTGATCCCGGGAATAATTCTGAAAATATTTCTTTTGAAATTTTAAGCTCTGTCGGGCAGGTAGTTTATGAGGGTGTTGTTTCCAACAAAACGATTGTGCCATCTGCAGAGTTTGCTCCGGGGGTATATGTGATCAAACTTAAGAATGGAGAGGATGAGCAGTTCCTGAAAATTGTGAAAGAGTAATGATTATTTTATTGTTAAAAAGTAAAAAATAAGTCTTTTTTTCTTCAATAAAATTCTTTTAAATCGAATAAACAAACCTGATGATAGAAACACTGCAAATTAGAGACAAAGATGTGATGTATAACTTCGACGACTCGTGCAAATTTTCAACCACAATGTCAAATTATAAATAAAACAAAATGAACAAAAGAGAAGCTATTCTGATTCTTAGAAATCACAATATCGATTTAAGAAACGAGTATTGTGTGTTTTCAAATATTAATCGCAGGAGAACCGATGTTTGGTGGGTAAACATCAGATTGAATGAGACAAGAGTTGTCATTTTACTGTATGACAACAGAATTAAACGATTGTATTATTTTATTATTCCTGATTTCACAATCATTGCAAATAATTTCAGAACAAAGGATGAACGCGCAAATCTGGCAATTTCAAATCAGGAAGACAATTTGTTTACGGACATTTATACTGGATTTTCACTCCAAAAGTATTTGGTGAGATCCTTCGATGTATAAATTAATTTCTTTGGACGTTTTTGGCAATTCTTGTTTCTTTGACAAATAGTATTAATCAAATGTTTTTTCGCATGAAAACCCTAACTCTTCTATTCTCCACCCTCCTAGCACTAAACCTGCACGCACAAAATCCTGTAATTAGCTGGCAAAAATCATTAGGGGGGAGTAATGAAGAGATTGCCTCTTCAATCCAGCAAACCTCCGATGGAGGATATATTGTGGCTGGTTATAGCGGATCAACTAATGGTGAAGTGACAGGAAATCACGGCAATGGAGACTATTGGATTGTAAAGTTAAGTTCTACCGGAGATACTATTTGGCAAAAATCATTAGGAGGGAGCCTATCTGACATGGCTAATTCAATTCAGCAAACCTCTGATGGCGGATATATTGTAGCTGGTTACAGTAGTTCAACAAATGGCGATGTAACAGGAAATCATGGCGTTTATGACTATTGGATCGTTAAATTAAGCTCTTCTGGAACTATTATATGGCAAAAATCAATAGGAGGGAGCTCACAAGATTATACTTCTACTATCCAACAGACCTCCGATGGAGGATATATAATAGCAGGATCTAGCCAATCTACTAATGGTGATGTAACGGGAAACCATGGTAATTTTGATTGTTGGATTGTTAAACTCAATTCATCTGGAACCCTTATTTGGCAGAAGTCATTGGGTGGAAGTGGAGACGATTTTGCCTATCAAATTAGACAAACATCTGATGGAGGATATATTGTTGCAGGCGTGAGCTCTTCAACAAATGGTGATGTAACAGAAAATCATGGCAATGAAGACTATTGGATCATTAAATTAAATTCTTCAGGAGTTCTAATGTGGCAAAAATCCTTAGGTGGTAGTGGCACAGATGTAGCTTATTCAATCCAACAAACCTCCGATGGGGGATTTATTGTTGCCGGTTATAGCGGATCAAATGATAGCGACGTTACCGGGAATAATGGCTCTGACGACTATTGGATTGTTAAGTTAAGCCCAGTAGGTGATACAATCTGGCAAAAATCATTAGGGGGAAGTGGGGCTGATGTTGCTACTTCTATCCAACAAACTTCAGATGGGGGTTTCATTGTTGCGGGAGTAACCAGTTCAAACGATGGAGACATGTCCGGAATTCATCATGGTGGAATTGATTATTGCATTATTAAACTAAACTCAACCGGTAATATCCTGTGGCACAAATTACTAGGGGGTAGTAATGAAGAGATTACCTATTCTATCCAACAAACTTCCGATTACGGATATATTGTGGCTGGTTATAGCAATTCAACCGATGGGGATGTGACCGGAAATCACGGGGATAGGGACTATTGGATTGTTAAACTACCCCTGATTCATACTATTAATGTTTTAGTTAATCCTTCAGGTGCAGGAAGCATTACCGGATCAGGGCCCTGTGGATTGGGATTAATAGATACTCTTACTGCGACACCAGATTCTCATTACACATTTGCCAATTGGACAGAAAATGTAACTGTGGTGTCAACAAATTCAGTCTATTCTTTTACCGTTAATGGCGACAGGAGTCTGATCGCCAACTTTACCCCCAAGTCATATATCATTACCACTACAGCAAATCCAGCAAATCAAGGATTTGTTAGTGGAGCTGGCACATATACATATAATCAATCCGTTACAGTAACAGCTACGCCTGCATCTTCCTGTTATTCATTTGTCAAATGGTTAATCGGATCGAATACCGTCTCATTTAACTCATCATACTCATTTACAGCCACCAATAATGTGAATTTGACTGCATTATTCACGTATTCTGAAGTATTTAATCATAACATCTGCTATGTTGAGTTTGACACACTCACATATAAAAATAAAATTGTGTGGGATACGCCTCCTACGGGATCGGACAGTATATATATCTATAGCGAGGTGTCCACCAATATTTTTGATCTAATTGGGCAAGTGCCTTCGACCACAACTAACTTTATTGACACAAATTCGAACCCTCAAGCAATGAGCAATAGTTATAAAATTACAGTGACAGACAGTTGTAGTAATGAAGGAATTATGTCTGATTATCACAAAACAATTACCTTGCTCAGCGCATACGATCAGCCATCGAACACGTATGGTTTTACATGGAGCGCTTATGAAGGTCTGCCTGTTGCAAACTATAGTCTGTATGGAATTATGAACAGTGGTCAAGTGATTCAAATTGGCAGTGTGCCAGGCAATACATATTTTTATAATTACCCGAGCCCCTCACCGTTGTTTGTGAAGTTTTTCATAGGATTCGAAACACCCGATTGCTCAGCAAAAGCGGATCACCTTGTACGTTCAAACTATCTTGCATCAGTAATTGCAGGCATTGATGATTCTAACAACAATCCGTTTATCATTTATCCCAACCCGGCTGAACGTGAATTATTCATTGAATCTTCATACAATCAAAACTATCTGATTTCTATCACAAATTCGCAAGGGCAACTGTTAAAGCAGGATAACATGTCCGGCGCGAAGAATACCATTGATGTCAGCCAATATGAGGCTGGTATTTATTTTGTGAAGATTCAGACTGAAAGCGGAGTGCAAACTATGAGGTTTGTGAAATAGTCGTTTAACAGATTTGATCTGTTTTCTCACACAATAATTTTCCTGTGATTCGATAATAAATCAGGTAAAAGGATTGCTGAAAATTTTCGCATCTCAAAACGTCGCTCATATTCCCACAGGCGCAACGCGCCACATCGGCGAACACGTCACGTTTTACGAGGGCAGCACATTTCCACTGATTTCGTATTTCTGATCTTGTATTTCTGATCTCGTATTTACAAATGATCCTCAAAATACTGATCAATCATCCTGTACAAATGCAGCCGGTCTTTGCCGCGTACATTGTGCTCATGATTCGGATACATGAAAAAATCGACCAGTTTACCAGCTTTGATTGACGCTTCAAGAAACGAAAGGCAATGCTGCGGAACCACGGTCGCATCCTGATACCCCTGTATGATCAATAAGCGACCATCAAGTTTGTCTGCATAATTGGTAAGTGCTGCATTCTTGTATCCATCGGGGTTTGACTCGGGTGTATCCATGTAGCGTTCGCCGTACATCACTTCATAATATTTCCAGTCAATCACCGGACCACCGGCCACCGCAGCTTTAAAGACACCCGGCTGTTTGAGCATCATACTGATGGTCATAAATCCGCCATAGCTCCAACCATGAACGCCCATGCGGGTTTGATCGACCCAGGACTTGCTTTTGAGCCAATTGACACCTACCATCTGGTCATCAACTTCAACAGTCCCACAGTTGCGGAAAATGGCGCTTTCGAAATTCAGTCCGCGATTCGCCGAACCTCTGTTGTCGAGCGTAAATACAATATATCCTTTCGATGCAAGGTAATACAGAAACATACCCGCACCTCCCGTCCAACTGTTGTTAACCAGCTGTGCATGCGGGCCTCCGTATACATACACAATCACAGGATATTGTTTGGTCGAATCAAAATCAACTGGCTTCAAAAGTCGCCCGTAGAGCGGTGTTCCGTCCTCTGCCTTAAGCGTTAAAAATTCCGGAGTCGGTACAGCATAGTCTTCAAGCGGGTTTTCATTCTTCAGTAAAGATTTTATTTCTTTTCCCGCAGTTGTTTTCATACTGCACGATGCAGCCATCGTAACTGATGAAAAATAGTCACACACCAATGAAAAATCCTTTGTCAGGAAGACTGTATGAGTACCTGACTCAGCAGTAATTTTCGTAATTTTTCCATCTTTAATATTCAAAATATAGGCATGATTTTCAAGCGGCGAGTCCTTTGTTGCAGTGAACCATATTTTTTCACCTTTCGCATCAAATCCACCAAACTCCGTAACCATCCACGAACCGCTTGTAAGCTGCTTCAAGAGTTTTCCTTCGGTATTGAAAAGATATAAGTGATTATATCCGTCGCGCTGGCTTTGGCAAATAAATTTATCGGCTGACCCTGGCAAAAAAACAAACGGTGTCGCTGGTTCAACATAGCGATCGCTTTTTTCCTCAAACAATGTTTTTATAAAATCGCCGGTCGAAGCATCATATTGGTTCCATTTCAGATGATTCTGATCACGATTCAACATACCTATGAAAACAAACTTCTCATCAGGGCTCCAGCTGATGTTGGTGAGATATTGTTCCTTAGGTTCGCCGGTTTTCATGAAAACAGTTTTCCCAGCGGTAATGTTATAAACACCCAGTGTCACCTGATGACTGGTCATTCCAGCCATGGGATACTTTGTATTCGCCAATTCGGCCTCACGCGCATTGATGTCAACCAGCGGATAATCTGTGACCATGGTTTCATCCATTCTGTAGAAAGCCAGCATGTTTCCTTTCGGCGACCAGAAAATACCTTTTTCAATTCCGAACTCATTGCGGTGAACGGTCTGACCACAAACAATCCCTTTATTGGTTTCAGCAGTAATGGCTTTTTCGGCACCACCAACAGAAATGAACAAATTGTTATCGATGGTATAAGCCGCAATGTTGTTCAATGGGCTCATATCAAGGTTTTTCGCTTCTTTATTCCAGGAGTTTCTTACCTCAGCTTTTTTCAAGTTCACATCAACTTCAATCCATTTATTTGCCTCAACGATTCGGATTTTTGAATCATTCATCCACTCATATTCGGGGAAATATTTCATCTCGGCAACACCAGCGCCTGAGAGAGCTGCATTAAGATCTGCAAGCGAAAACAGCACAGTTTCTTTTCCTTTTGCATCCACCTTTTTCAATTCATATTCATCAGAAGAGTATGTAAAGTAACTCTGCGAGAAATGTGGCTGCAAGCCCGACACATAGCCGGGATACAAGCTTCGGTCTGTAAACATTTGCTCCAGCGACAGCGTCTGTTTTTGCGAAAAAGCTGCATTCAGTGCCAGAATTGGCAAAATGAGGAATAAGAAAAGTCTTTTCATACCAGTATTTATCGTTCGTTTTTACTTTTTGATTTTTTGCGCAATCCGCACTACCGCTTCCGGATTGTTTTCAAATAAACTTCCAATCACAACTGCGTTGGCTCCGGCACTAAATAATTCAAGTGCGGTTTTTTCATCTCTGATGCCTCCTCCAACAATAACTGGAAGATTTGTTTTTGACGAAACTTCGCTGACCATGACAGCCGGAACGGCATTCAGTGCACCAGATCCAGCTTCGAGATAAATGAGCTTGTGTCCGAGAAATTTCCCGGCTAAAGCAGTTGCCACGGCAATATCGGTTTTGTCTGAAGGAATTGGCATTGATTGAGAAATGTATTCTACCGAAGTGCGTTTGCCGCCATCAATCAGCATATAGGAAGTGGGTATAACCTCGAGTTTGGTGCGTGCAATTAATGGCGCAGCATGCACATGCTGGCCTATCAGAAACTCTGGATTACGTCCTGAAATAAGCTGCAGAAAAAGGATAGCATCTGCTTTTTCAGTCACTTGCATTGCATTGCCCGGGAAAAGGATTACCGGCAAAGAAGTCATTTCCCGGAGTTCTTCAATCACTGTCTCTGTGCGGGTTTCCGACAACAAGCTTCCTCCAACCAAAACCACATCAATAAGAGAATTTAGTTTTTCGAAACTATTTGCAGCTTCCTGTTTATCGAATTTATCTGGGTCAACAAGTATTAGAATGTGCTTGCCGGGCTTCAGAAATAAATCGTATATTTGATTTTGTTTTTGCATGGTATTTAGATTGCTCAAAGATAAAAAACCTTTTTTTAACCTGACAACCCTATGTACAAAGCACTCTTCTTTATCGCCGTAATGACATTGTATTCAAACATACACGCACAGCAGAACCAGGTCGTTTTCGACACTATTGCAAAAAAAGACATCCTGATTGGAGAATGCAACCGCGAAGGGCTTATGCTCCCGGTTTTTGCAGAGTTTTACTCTCTCGAGTACGGTTCATACAATCCGGATCCCGAAACACTTCCACTTCTGGCTGCCTTTGGCAATGATTACCGGATTGTAATTGTAATGGCCTCGTGGTGCGGCGACAGCAAAGAGCAGGTGCCACGTTTTCTGAAAATTGCCGATAGCTTTGGGTTTCCGGAAGCAGATATCCGCATTTTTTCTGTTGACAAGAATAAGACAGCGTCTGGCTTTGAAGATGAACTGGTTTTATATAATGTCAGTCTTGTTCCGACATTCATTTTTTACAGAGGAGATGAAGAATTCGGACGCATCGTTGAAACACCAGTCGAATCGCTGGAAAAAGACTGGTTGAAAATTCTTGTAAAATAAATGTAGTCCGATTGCGGTTTGCAGCTAATTTTGCCCTGTCATGAAGAAAGATAAAAAACCTTTTGAATCAGCACTGAAAGTGCAGCAGGGAATTGAACAGCCTCCGCAAACCAACGAAGAAGCTATCCGGCAAATGGCTGGGAAAAAATCAAAACTTCCGACGTTTGATGAATTGTTTGAAGGAATAAATTCAGGAAACCGGGTTTTGCTTAGCCGCGCTATAACGCTCATTGAGAGCTCTAAGAACGAACATCAAATTATTGCACAGGCGCTCATCGAAAAATGCCTGCCCTATTCCGGAAACAGCATCCGCATTGGCATTACTGGTGTTCCGGGCGTAGGCAAAAGCACATTTATTGAGGCATTTGGAAATTTTCTCACAGCCATTGGCAAAAAAGTGGCAGTGCTGGCCATCGATCCGTCGAGTCAGATTTCGAAAGGCAGCATTCTGGGCGACAAAACAAGGATGGAAAAACTTTCTTCGAATCCCGATGCATTTATCAGACCTTCCCCATCGGCAGGAACACTGGGTGGTGTGGCACAAAAAACCCGCGAATCCATCGTTTTATGCGAAGCTGCAGGATTCGATGTTATCATTGTTGAAACAGTCGGCGTTGGACAAAGCGAGACAGCAGCCCGCTCTATGGTCGATTTCTTTTTATTGCTTCAGCTGCCCGGCGCCGGTGACGAGTTGCAGGGAATCAAACGCGGCATTATGGAAATGGCTGATGCAATATTTGTTAACAAGGCTGAAGGCGACTATCTGAATAAAGCGAAAATTGCCGCCGCAGAAATAAAAAACGCCCTGCATCTGATGCCGGCTCACCAATCGGGATGGCTGACTCAGGTTGGCCTTTGTTCTGCACTTTCCGGCAAAGGTATCGGCGAAGTCTGGGATACTATTCTGGATTACATAGCACTCACCAAAAAAACAGAATACTTTGTCTCTTTCCGTCACGAACAGGAAGTGAAGCGGTATCAGCAGGCCATCAACGAAATTCTGCAATCCGATTTTTCCAGCTCTGCTGATGTCCGGCACCTGAATGGTGAACTGGAAAAAAAGGTGTTTACCTCAAAGTTATCACCTTATGCTGCAGCAAAATTAATTGTGGCAAAATTCTACGAAGAATTGAAATAATTCTTGGAGTCTGTCTAAAAATGATTCGTAGGCAAAACAACATTCCACCGTCCTAAAGCGATTCAGGAGCGCAAGGACATGGAACCGTTGTTTTTGCCGTTGTTACGACGGTTCCATGTTCCGGCCTGTTGTTTAGAAAATCCTCGAAGAGTTCGGAGCTCTTCGAGGGTTAATTGTGGCCGGAACGGTGGAATGTCGTAACAATACGCTGTTTTTAGACCGTCTCTCAGAATTAGAATTGGGTGCCTGTTAAACTTTCTCGCAAAACTAATATTTATCATTTATTGTTTGCCTTTTGTCGATATTATTGCTATATTTATAATTAGATAGCCATTTTGCCTTAAATACTTTACAGCCATGTTTCAATTATTCAGAAAGAGTAACGGTTTTGTGTTCGATATAAACATTGACTCAAAGCCATTCGAGTCAGATCTTACGCTGGCTCAGATAGGGATTATAAAAAAATTCCATAGGAAACAGAAACGTACTTTTGAAAAATATGCCAATGAGGTTCAAAAAAAATGCAAAAAAGATTTCAGGGATAACCTAAAAAAAGTCAAAACATCCTGTCTGGAACTGAGTGTACTTTATCATTACTTTTTTCAGAATGAATTTGAAAAAATGAAAGGCGACGCAGCCGTTACCAGGTATTACTTTTCAACTATTTATCACAACTTCAGTGAATTTGAAGAAACACTAAAAGATCTTGAATATGCCAACATGGCTGATTTTATCAGGATCAAAAAAAACTATTACAAAGAAGTACACGACCGTGGTTCGCGACTAGAACTCTCCCACTATTACTATCACACATTTGCGAAGTTTCCGCTGATGCAACCCGAAAATTACAAAACGCTTCCACCTTTTTTCGATTACATTGATTCATGGCTCAATTACATCTACTTCCTTGACGTTACTGCCCGTATTCGCATCGAAGCTGAAGAAATGTCGAAAGCGTTATTAGCACTGCGGCCCGCAACTGTATTCTCACATGCTCACGCATAGCTGAATCACAGGATGTGTACAGACGGATGTTTTTCTCTTGACTGTCGCGGATTAATTCCGCGACAGTTTTTTATAAACTAAGTAAGGCTTCAAACTCCTGCCAGGTCAGTTCTTCCGGACGTTTATTGAAAACCGGATTTGTCAGAATTTCTGGCTCGAAAAAGTTTTTCAGCGAATTTCGCATCGTCTTGCGTCGCTGATTGAATGCGGTTTTTACCAACGATTTGAACTGTGCGTATTCGCATTGAGGTACATCAGAAGCTTTAGGAACCATTCTGATAACTGCTGAGTTCACCTTGGGGGGTGGAATAAAAACTGAAGGCGGCACTGTGAATAAGAATTCTGTCGTGAAATATGCCTGAAGCAAAACACTCAATATTCCATAAGCTTTAGTGGAAGGCTTTGCTGTAATTCGCTCTGCTACTTCTTTCTGAAGCATTCCTATCCACTCACTCACCATGTCGCGCTGCTCTAAAGCCATAAAAAGCAATGGGCCGGAAATATTATATGGCATATTGCCAATAATACTCATAGGTTTTTCGGAAAAATCCGTAAGCTTTACTGAAAGCACATCACGGTGAAATATGTTTTCATTCATTTGAGGAAACCGCTGATGCAAATATTCTATACTCTCCCGATCGGTTTCAATCAACAGCAATCTGAATGGCTGATCGACCAAATACTGCGTCATAAAACCGCTGCCAGGGCCAATTTCAACAACAACAGCCTTTTCATCTGCAAACTGCAGACTACCGGCAATTTTGCGTGCAATATTCTGATCGTTCAGAAAATGCTGTCCTAATGATTTTTTTGGTCTTACCGGTAACATAATTTAGTTCAGATTGTCGCCACGAAGCGCTCTGTAGCGCTGACGGGCATCGTTTACAAGAATGCTTCCCGGAAAATCGGTCACCAGTTGCAGATAATATTTCATTGCCTGATCTTTGTCAGGAAGAAAACTTTCGTAAATATTGCCAAGCATGAAAAGAGCATTGTCAGCCAGAATGTCGAAATAATAGGCGCTTAAAATCACCTTCAGTTCGGATGCCGCTTTTTCATATTGCTTCAGGGACATATAAATCTCAGCACGCTTATATACCGCATCATCAAGCACCGGATGTGCCGGAAAACTTTTCAAAATGGTATCGAGAACAAGCAAGGCTTCATCGTAACGCATGCAAAATGTAAGCATTCCGGCCTTGGAAAATTTTTCAAGCGGAATATATGAACTGTCATAATCCACATTTTCCTGAATCACCAGAAACAACTCCATGGCATCGTTGGCAATCAGCTTTGATGTGGCTCCGCGCAGAATTTCAAGTTGAGCCGATGCAAAATCAAATTCGCCCAGAAAATAATAAAGTCGCGCATTTCGGAATTTCGCATAAAATCCGATGGTGTCGTGTTTATACGCTTTTTCTACCTGGGAATATAACAGGGAGGCTTCCCAAACTTCGCCTTTCAGCAACATCACATCGCCCTGCAACAATTTGGCTTCAGCATATTCAACGGGCTGATAACCGGAGAAATTAATAATTTCGTTCAGATGCGACAGCGAAGCATCGGGCTGGGAAATATAGTATGCTTCAATGTAAGCGAGCCGCATAAGCATGTTGTAGCGATTGCGCCGATTGACAGATGCGCTCAGGGCTGTTTTCAGCTCATCTGCCAGAGCTTTGTATTCTTCAACAGTTGATGTTGGACTGGCCGTGAGTTTCAGATATCTTACCTCCAGCAACAAATCGTTGGCATCGGAAAACAAAAGTTTTTCAGGACCAAGCGAGACGATGAATGCAAGCGCTTCTTCAGCAACGCTGAATTTTTTGTTTGACACACAAAGTTGCGCAACATCATAGGTCAGGTCACCATCATTTTTTGTACGCCTATCATATGCTTTAGCCTGAACAAATGCACGCCCGAAATCGCCGTTCTGTTCGTAATGCCATATGAGCAATCTGTTAAAGTCAAGGTTGGACGGTTCTTTTTGAACGCGCTCCAGAAGCTTATTTCGAAACAATTCGGAAACTTTGCCCTCGGCATCTTCCATCAACAAAGTTTGCATCCGTTTTTGTATCTCTGCAATTCCAAACATTGGGTTTTCCAGCAACAAAAAATATTCATCGATCATTTCTGAATATTTTCCGGAACGCTTGTATGCACCCGCAAGCTGCACACACAAAACTCCTGATGAAGGAAACTGTTTCTTTCCAGCCAATAAAGTCTGAATTGCCCAATTATCAAGCTCCCTCACCTGAAATGCAGCCGCAAGATCTGTTATCAGCTGTTCAGAGGATAAAGACCATTTAATTGCATCGTTGAAAATCTTATCGGATTGTTTCGTGTTGCTTTGCAACATTAATACATAGCCTTCATCCACATGAAAACGCGGAACAGAGGGATTATTACGCTTCTGCTTCTGGGTAAGCTTTTCAGCATCTTTCCAGTTCTCTGTTTTTATGAGACATTCCAGATAGCTATCATAAATGTAGGTCGAATTATTCTTTGCGTAAATCTCTTCATACAGCACTACTGCTTTATCATATTCCCCGGCGCTCATGTATTCGCGCGCCAGCAATTCTTTTTCTGTTTCCTGCGCAAAAGCAGGATACAACGACAAAAGCAATATGAATAGGAAAAGTATTCTCATTATTTATTCAATCCGGCTTTGAAAACAATCACCAGACTATCAATTTTCGGACTGATTTGGTTATAATGATTAACGTTGCGAACCGCATTATCTGATATCAGATTGCTTTTCATGATCAATTGTCCTATTGCGTCCTTTTCCTGGTTAATATAAACTAAAAACAACTCTTTGCTGATGTTCTTTGACTTCAGGTCATACTCAAGATCGGCCAATTGCTCAAGGGCAAACGAATAATCTTTTTCAACAGATCCGTATTGTTCAAAATAAGTCTTCAATGGTTTTTTCAGTTGGCCAAACTCTGTCATCAATTTCCACGCACCTTCGCTGTACTGGTCTTTGAAATATTTGTTTATTGAATCAATTTTTCCAAGATAGGACAAATAAATTTCATGGACCTGAGCTGTATCAAGCACTTCGAATTTTTGTTTTGCTTCATCCAGTTTCAATCGTTCAGACCGAATGTCCTTCACTCCTCTTCGGACATAAGCCGGACGACAGGAAACAAAAAACAAAGTGGCAACAATTGTAAGAACAATTATATTTTTCATTACAGCGGGTTATTTAATGATATCGGTTCCCATAAAAGAAACCAGAACTTCCGGAACTCGTATTCCTTCAGGAGTTTGATTGTTTTCGAGCAATGCAGCAACAATGCGGGGCAATGCCAGCGCGCTTCCATTGAGGGTGTGCGCCAATTGTGTTTTACCTTCCGAATCTTTAAAGCGGAGCTTCATGCGATTGGCCTGGAATGATTCAAAGTTAGACACAGAACTCACTTCAAGCCATTTCTGTTGCGCAGCGCTGAAAACTTCAAAGTCGTAAGTGAGTGCTGCTGTGAAACTGATATCGCCCCCGCAAAGGCGTAAAACGCGGAACGGAAGCCCCAAGCCGCGCACCAGTCCTGCCACATGTTCGCGCATTTCTTCGAGGATTGCATACGATTTATCAGGTGTTGAAATCTGCACGATCTCAACTTTATCGAACTGATGCAAACGATTCAGCCCGCGAACATCCTTGCCATATGAGCCGGCCTCGCGGCGAAAACAAGCGCTGTAAGCCGCATTCTTCACCGGCAAATCTTCTTCTTTCAGAATCACATCGCGGTAAATGTTTGTCACGGGCACTTCTGCAGTTGGAATCAAATACAGATTATCCTCATTGGCATAATACATCTGACCATCTTTATCGGGAAGCTGCCCTGTCCCATATCCGGAAGCTTCGTTCACCATGAGCGGTGGCTGAATTTCAACATAACCGGCTTTGATGGCCTCTGTCAGAAAATAATAAATCAGTGCCCGCTGAAAACGCGCGCCCAATCCGGTGTACACGGGAAATCCCGCTCCGGTAATCTTAACACCAAGTTCAAAATCTATCAGTTTATATTTCGTGGTCAGATCCCAATGTGGCAATGCATCTGCGCCAAGATCAGGAATAATTCCTTCGCTGTGAATGATTTCATTGTCTTCGGCCGAATGACCGGATTTTACCGAAGAATGTGGCAGGTTGGGCAACAGAACCAGCTTCGCGTTCAGCTCAGTCACAACATCATCGTGTTGCTGGTTCACCACTCTGATTTTCTCTTTCAATTCTGCTGTCTGGTTCTTCAGTTCCTCAGCCAGCACCGAATTCTTTTCTTTTATGGCAACACCGATCTCTTTCGAACGACTGTTCATCTCGTTTTGTGCATCGTCGCGCTCCAGCTGCAGCTTTCTGCGAGAATCATCCAGCGCAACAATCTCGTCAACCAGTGCAATATTTTTAAAATTTTTCACCGCAAGGCGTTCCTTTACAAAAGCGGTTTCCTGTCTGATCAGTTGTATCGTAAGCATGAAAGTAATTTTTTGCAAAAATACCATTTTAATTCGTCTCTGAGAAACAGAACTTCGGATGAATTGAGATATCCGATTTTTGATTTTTGATTCTGAAGGAAGCCACCGAAGTTTGAATTTTGAGACAGCCTCTATTAGTTATTTTTTTTTCCTAAATTCGCATCATGATTCGAAGATCTATTATCAGTATTGGCGAATATCTCATGCTCATGCTTCGGGTTTTCAAAAAGCCGGACCGCATGGACCAGTTTCGCAATCAGGTATTCATCGAATTCAAACTGCTGGGAATTGAATCCGTAGGAATCATAGCCATTATCAGCGTTTTCATGGGCGCCGTTTTAGCCATGCAAACCGCATACAGCATCGATAGTCCGCTGATTCCGCGTTATACAATCGGGTATATTACCCGTTCCTCCATTGTTCTTGAATTTTCTGCAACCATCATGAGTCTTATCATGGCTGGAAAAGTCGGCTCGCGCATTGCCAGCGAGCTGGGAACCATGCGCGTTACCGAACAAGTTGATGCGCTGGATGTAATGGGCATCAATTCGGCCAACTTTCTCATTTTGCCAAAAATTGTTGCCTTTGTTCTTATTTTCCCGGTATTGGTTGTTATTTCAATGTTTCTGGGTGTTATGGGTGGTTATATGGTGGCCGTTCTCACTGGCCTTTTCAGCGTTGATACCTACATGCTCGGCGTACGTTCATTCTTTATTCCTTTCGAAGTTTTCTATTCGTTGATCAAATCTCTTTTCTTTGCATTTATCATCACATCTGTCAGTTCCTTTTTTGGATATTCTGTGAGCGGCGGAGCACTCGAAGTTGGTCGAGCAAGCACAAAAGCCGTGGTTCAGAGCAGTATTATGATCATTCTGTTCAACGTTATTCTCACTCAAATCCTGCTCACATGATCGAAGTCCGCAATATCAACAAAAGCTTCGATGGAAAACAGGTGCTGAAAAACATTTCAGTAAAACTTGAACCCGGCAAAAACAATCTGATTATTGGGCAAAGCGGTTCAGGCAAAACAGTTCTATTGAAGTGTTTGCTTGGTCTTCATAAGGTTGATAACGGAGAGATTTTTTTCGACGAGCGGAACTTCACTGCGATGAATGAATATGATCAGAAAAAAATCCGACAGGAAATAGGTACTGTTTTTCAGGGCGGTGCTCTTTTTGACTCCATGACAGTGGAAGAAAACGTAATGTTTCCGCTCAACATGTTTACAAATCAGACACGGCAACAAAAAAAGGAACGCGTTAACTTCTGTCTCCGCAGAGTCGATTTGCAGCATTCAAACAAACTCATGCCTTCCGAAATAAGCGGTGGCATGAAAAAACGCGTTGCCATTGCCCGTGCCATCGTTATGAACCCGAGATATCTTTTTTGCGACGAACCCAATTCAGGTCTCGACCCTAAAACATCAATCCTGATTGATCAACTCATTAGCGAGCTCACTAATGAATTTAAGATGACCACCGTCATCAATACCCACGACATGAATTCAGTGATTGAAATTGGCGACAAGGTTTCTTTCATTTACAAGGGAAATCTGTGGTGGAAAGGGACCAACAAAGAAATTCTGCATGCAGACAACACCGAACTGAATGACTTTGTTTTCGCAACTCAATTAACCCGACACTTAAAAGGAAAATTGTGAATCTGATTGACATTGTACTGCTGATCCCCCTCGGCTGGGGCATATACAAAGGTTTTTCGAAAGGATTGATTCATGAACTGGCGCAGATTGCAGCGCTTGTTCTTGGTGTACTTGCTGGACTTTATCTGAGCAAATGGATTGGTGGTTTTATTGCTGATATATTCGGCACCAATGAGCAACATACACAGCTGATTGCTTTTATGGTGGCCTTTCTTGGAGCCCTTATTCTTGTTTTTCTTGTTGCACGCATGGCTGAGAATGCTGTAAAAAACCTAAGTCTCGGAATCGTGAATCGCATTATCGGTGCGGCTTTCGCAAGCATTAAATTTATTCTAATCCTGAGTCTTCTTATCAATTTCATCAATTCCGCCGATCCACACGGAATATTTCTGAAAAAAGAAACCCGCGAAGGAAGTCTGCTCTACAAGCCCGTTGGTGCCGTAGCACCGCTGGTGATGCCCTTTATCATGCAGGTGATGTCAGACACCGAAAAAGGAACTCCTGTTTCAAGCCCAGAAGAATAATTTTCAAATTGCTTAAAGCTTAAAGTTGTAAAGCATAAGAAATTGTGCACTCTTTAAACATTAAGCATTAAACTTCAAGTGATTTGCTTTGCGCTTTGTGTTGCAACCTTAACAAAAGCTTCTATCCCCCAACAGTAATCCTTACTCTTTTTTCTTCCTAAACCCAAACTGTACCCCCGCTGTGATGCTCCAGCGCTCGTTGCCGAGGGGATAATAATTGTCTTTAAAATCGAATAAAAGATAATTATTGTCTGGAATTGAATAATACAACAATTTACTGAACTGCATGTAAAACCTGACTTTTCCGAATGGTTTGGATATCAGCCCGGCCTGCCACGAAGGATTAAAATTCCATTGATTGAAAAAACCGGCGCGAACTCCGGCATATATTCCATGAACCAGAAAATTGTTCTCTTCGGACAAACAACCAATAATCGACAATGATGCAAATGGTTCTGCGCGGAAGTATGAGTAAGTTCTATTTTCCGAAATGTCTTTCAGTAAAAAATTGTGTGTGGCAACGCCAATACCTGCATTAATTTTCAAATATTCTGCATTAATAAACGAATATGAAATTTTTCCTTCTGCATTGGGTAATGCGTTGTTGCTGATATTTGGACCGTTTGGGTATTGAAAAATATAGCTAAACCCGCAAGAATACGATAATTTCTGAGCCGAATTTTCACAAAGCATAGAAGAAACAAAGAGAAAACAAACAAGTGCCTTTTTCATGTTATTGTCTTTTAAAAACAAACAAGTGTCTTGTAGAATACGACACATAATCACTCACATAACTATATTTGAGAACATCTGTGCTACAGACATACCCAATTGATAATGCATTGGTTACAAAAGGTTCATTTGTGCGATAAATAATGTAATATCCAATACTTGCTATTCCGGAAGAATCATCAACAATATTAATATCAACTGACTCAATATCTTTTGTCTCAACCACAACTGTGTTTTCAATATACTCCGTGAACCCTGTTTTATTGAAAACAAATTGCAGATTGTACCCTAATGAATCTAAAGATATCGTATCCTTGTATTCAGTTATAGAAGTTGGATTATGAGTAAGAATGCAGCTGTCCAAAACCCAGTGCCCAACCAAATATCCATATTCGGATGGCAATGAATCTTCTCGTTCACAAGAAATAAACCCCAAAATAATTACAGATATATAAAGACACTTTTTCATTCAACTATCAGTTTAAATGTTTCAATTTTCTGATTATACGCCAAACGCAAAATAAACAATCCCCGATCTATCCCATCAAGTGAGAGCTTATATACAATATCGAAAAATTCATCTGATATAACTAACATTCCAGTTGAAGAGAGAAGTTCAATCCTGCAATTTGCTTCATTTCCCGGCAACTCAATGTTAATATATTCTCCCGCCGGATTAGGGAAAATCCGAGCTTCTCTGATATCAAAATTATTAGTTTCAATAATTTGAAAATCATTAGTAACTGCGTTTATTTGTTTTCTTATCGAATCCAAATGTTGTTCTGCACTTTTATCCTTGTTCTTCGGCTCGACTGTGAACAGAATAATAGGGCGGGAAGAGGTTCCTGTGGTAAATGGGAAATTCAGGTTTAGTTTTCCAGTTGCGCTATACTTTTCTTCGCTACCAACGACTTGTAATGTAAATGCATTGAAATATGTTACAATGTATCTCTTCTTTGATTTAACATCTGCCTGCATGGCCTCATTAATATTATATGCAGTCTTCGCAATATTGTATGCTTGATCATTCCAAGTATCAGTATTAGGGTTCTCAATTAATTCAAAATCCAAAGAATCTTGTGATTTACCCCATTTAAACGTATCACACTTCGCCACATCCCATTGCGTATAAAAATTAAAGGTGCGGTTTGCCAGCGCACCTACAGCTCTTAATTTATCGGGTGAGCGTAGATAAAATAAATCGACAATACCGGGTTTGCGAACCCAGTTTTCGTAGTGCATTTCATCATAATCATGATACGGTATCCAGCCCTTTTGTCCATTATCGCTTTCATCAAAATCATACCCTGCCACAAAAGCCCGCAAACGCCCGAAATGCGGCCACAGCTCTCGTTTGTGCATATTATCCCACAGCAGTGCACTGCCGCAAATGCCTGTGAATGATCCGATCCAGAGGTCGCGGATCCAGGAGGCGTCGTTGTTATTTAAAGCACTAATCATTCTCTTTTGGAATGATTTTATAAACAACTCCTGTCGAAATGACAAACAGCTCTGATCCCCAAAGCTGATAAGTAGTAAGGTCGTACTTGTCTGGCAAGCCTGAATATAAGCTCAATGGAATATGACATGAAACAAAAAAACCAAGTTTTTTGAACTCAAAACAGTCTATTCCAAAATAAGTTGATCCTTGACCTGTTGTATTATAATAAAAAAAAGTTCGCAATCCCAAATAAGGGGCGAAAATTAACTTTCCACTCTCCTTTCCAAATATGCTTTTCTTTATTGAAAAATCGAACAGAAACCCAAATGCTCTTGGATTGAAAAACTCTTTGCCCGTGTTATTATTCTCCGCAATGTAAAAATGTGAAGCAAATCCTTGCTGCATCTGTAGACTCCAATTCCATTTGCGCAACACGTTTTCCGACAACAGAAACTCATAATTCGGCACGTATTGAACTCTATAATTGGGGCCTACGTCGTACAACTGATTATACTGCACACCGCACCGCACGCCCAGTTTGTATGTCTGTGCAATAGCTGAAGAACAACAAAACAGAAACATTATCAGAAAAGTTTTTTTCATTGCACCCTCCTGTAATAAGTTCTGCCGCCCTCAATATCCTCACTGTCAATCTCCGGAAACAACAACAACAGGCCTCCTCCAAACTCAAGCATATCTTCATTAATATGAAAATAGAAATTAATACCGGTTTCGAAATGGATTATATTGGTGTCATAGCTTTCTCTGACAATCAGATTGGAAATATCGTACTTCCTGCCAATGTTTTCAGTTGAACTTATATAACAGTCATCCTTAAAGAACACTCTTCTGTCATAATTTTCAACAGGTTTTGTGTGTGATATATATCCACCATGATAATCTGTAGTAAATGCCGTTGTTTCATACGCCACCCATTCTCCTTTGAGATATTCATATTCGGGCGGCAGATCGGGGGTTTCTTTTTTGCATGAAGAAAGCAATAACAAAAGCAGTAAAGCGGAAACTATTGATTTCATTGTTTGACAAATTTAATGGTTTTTGTATTGGTTCCCGTTGTGATTTTCAAAATGAAAGTGCCTGGGTTGAAGCTGGATATTTCAATTTTCGTTAGCATATCGTATGAAACTGTTTTACTAATCATTCTGCCAGTCAAATCAAAAATTGAAATGTCGGCCAGTCCCGATAATGCGGGTATTTCAATATTCAAGCAGTCATTAGCCGGATTGGGGTAAACGCGAATTTCCGGCTCTGATGCAATCTCCTGATCGCTCTGGAAATCCAATAACAGCTCTTTGTACACTTCTTTCACTGCAATGGTGTCATTTGGAAATGTTTCAGCAGATTTATTTCTATATGGATAAACCCGCATCAGATACATTGATGTTTCAGGCACCCCGCGAATATCAGGATACTTTATCTGAACTCCATTAGGACCTTTTCTATCAGTAACTGTTGCTACAACATTTAGAGTCCATGGACTCACAAATTCTATAGTATATCGTTTCCCCCAGACTCCGGCATAACCGCTCAAATCTTTAATATAAAGTTTCTCATCGTCATAAGAAACTGTTCTTTTACTTGAATACATATCGTCATCAACAAGAGTCCATGGATTTTCATCTGTAATATCATTATGGCCAGAATCAAAGTTGTCGTCTTTTTGTTCAAACTCTTCTCTAGCTCTTTGATTACCAACAAAAGGATCATTGCTGCAAGACCAGCTTGTATAGAAATTATATGTATTGTTTTCTACAATTCCTATTGCATGTTCTTTATCAGGAGATTTTAAATAGAATGTCTCAACAACGCCAATAAACTTTGGTTTATGAATTAGATATGGAAAAGTATCGATAGAGTAATATTTATAATCTACATGCCTGTCGTGTTCAGGCACCCACCCTTTTTGTCCATTATCACTTTCATCAAAATCATATCCTTCAACAAAAGCCCGTAGCCGTCCGAAATGCGGCCACAGCTCTCGTTTGTGCATATTATCCCAAAGCAGTGCGCTGCCACAAATGCCGGTGAATGAAGCGATCCAGAGGTCGCGGATCCAGGAGGCGTCGTTGTCGCATAGCCAATAATTGTATCCTGAAACGGAACCAAATTCTCCATGAATGAATGGTTTGTCGCAAAGCGGCCGGTCATCGGAACCAGCATCAGCATTGTTGTGAAAATCATTGACAATGTTTACACTGTTTTTATACAAGTCGGGGAAATCTCCATAATTCTGCTGAGTAATAATATCCAGCGAATTTAAATAATAAGTGTGGTCATCCGCAATTTTGGGGCCCCCGGTTAAATAATTTACACTGGTTAAGTGCCTATCGTGTCCCATGTAGGTAATCATTAAATTAATCATACTGCTTTGCCATGCATTGACTTTCTGTCTGAAAAACGCTTCGTGAGTATAAGGGGCATAATCAGATCCCGGCACATCTTTACATTTATTTTCAGCCACATCGAGAAAAACTTCTTTTGTTCCACATGTCCCATTAATTTCATTGATGGTTTCGAATGCAGATATATTGGTCGAATACCCCCATCGGGCAATCATGTAGCGCAATCTGTTTGTGTAATATTTAATAGCGCGATAATCCAGAAAAAAACTTTCGGGATCTGTTAAACCCAGATCCTTATTATAGCAATATCCTTCATCCGAGCTGTTGTCGCATTCTTCCGAAATGCTTGCTTCGCCATACGCAGACCAGTCCCACATAATTCGGTCAGGTTTTAGAAAATAATACTGAACCGAGGTGTTGAAATGTATGAACAAGCCCTCCTGTTCAGCTTTCTCAACTATTCTGTCAACTTCCCAGCCGACATTCATACGATTGTAATAATTGCAAATTTGTTCAAATTCAATATCTGAAAACCATGGCAGAATATCCATCTTGAAATAGTTGGCTCCGGCAGAAGCAAAGGCCTCCAGCTCTTGCTCAAAAATAGTATATACTTTCTGATATGGCATTGCTCCAGACCAAACGGATTCCGGGAAGCCCAAACAATTGTTCCCATACGGATCAAAATCATCGGTCGGATCATCAATTGTTCCATTGAAATCAACATAGCATAATGGATCCGTCAGATTCATGCCAACAGGGAAAAAAGGTTCATTGCCGATTTTCAGAAAACGTTTATTTGGCCCGACACTTACGAAATCATGACCGTCAGACTCATTCACATTAAAAGTAAAAAAACTGGTAGAATATTCTCCAAATCCATTAACGATAGCAATTATTCTGCATTTCCATGTACCAGTATTTTTTGGAGTAAACCGAACTCTGAAACGATAGTCACTTGGGACATTATCCCATGTCCAGTTCGCCGGATCAGAATCTGATTGATTTCTTGCAAAATCCTCAAAGAAAAAACCATTCTGCCTGTAAGGCCCTGCCCAGCTTACGGGATTTTGCTGATAAGAAAATTCTGCATACACATCAATTTCATCCGGGTCAAATGGATTCAGGCTGGGATTCGTACGTGGTGCAACATCCGATTTTCCGGCAGCAATAAATTCATCAATCAATGCTTCAATTTCATTGTTCAGTTTTACGCCCAGCTCCAATTTTTTAAATTGCCCTACACTCCCCACCGTTCCCGGCTCGATCCACGCAATCTGAAGTGCGTTGGGGCGTATGCTTGCATGCAAATCGCCCTGTTGCACAGGCGAAATATTTGTGCCTGGCCCGAAATGTATGCGGTTGTCAGCTTCCATGATCACGTTTTTGTTATTCACATGCAGATCGCTGCTCACTTCAAGGCAACTGCCGGTTATGTACGGATTTTGCCCACCAAGATTATTCACCCCGATCTGAGTGCAGGGCAAGGTCTGCTGGGCATAAACAGCAAGTGTCATCAGCACAAATATAATCAAAAATAATTTTTTCATGATTATTTCTGATTTTTCATTTCATCAATCTGTTTCTGCAGTTCAATCACATAAAGCGAAAGCTCTTCAACTTTTTTCAGCAGCATCAAATTCATTTCCTGAACCGACATGGTTTGTCCTACCACCTCAAATTCTGCCGGAATGCCAGGAAGATGGCCGTTTTCGAAAATATATTTTTCAAGTTCTAAAATAGTCATTAACGAATAATCCGGTTTGAAAACATCATCCCACCAATTGGTGAGTGTCACTTCCAGATCCTGACAGATTATATTTCCATTAACCCGCATCAATCCAGCACCTAATGTCCCAGATGTATTGCTGCGTGCACCGATTTCAATCACGCGTCGTTCATAGATCTCAGCGTCTGTAAGACTTACGGTGGTGTTTGCTCCTGTTGATATTGGAATGATAAACATTTTCCCTCCGGCATCAGTTGCTATCACTCCTCCGCCATAACCGGCAGCGGCTTCACCAGTAATGGTCCATACCGAAGGTTGCCAGGTGTTGGTGCGGGTGCGGGTTGCATTCATGCCCATGTAGCTGATTAGCCATCCGGCATCCTGATTTACGGCACTGCCAAAACTGATCTGTTCGTAGCCGTTGCCAATCACCAATTTATCTGACGGAGTTGACGTGCCAATTCCGACATTGCCCGGTAAATTTACGATGGTAGATGGTCCAACAAAAAAAGAAGGAACCTCATTCGACTGATTGAAACCAACCATCAAACAGTTCTCCTTTGTGTTTGTGAAAAAATTATTGCTACCTGTTCCCGATCCGATTGTAATGGAGTTCTTTCGCGCCGATCTGATGTAGCTGCCAATGGCAATACTGTTTTCTATCCACGCTCTTGCGTTGTTGCCAGCGGCAAATGAATTATTTCCTGTTGCAGAACTAGTGAATCCTATACTGACGCCCGGATATGGCATTGCTGAAGATGCAGACTTTCCATATATTTTGCGGGAACAATAATCCACCACAAGCGTTGTGTCACATCCAGTAGCCGGGTCTCCATCTTCTTTTCCAAAAACAATCATTCCATTGTTTCCAACAATTTCCTTGGCCGATAACAATTCTGTTTTAATTATTTCTGTGCCTTTAATCTCTGTTGCTGAAATTGAATTGCCCACTTTCAATGAATCAGCAATGACCATGTTTTCATTGACTATCATTTTTGTTCCAACCGTGAGCGAATCCTGAACAATCATGCTACTGCCCACCGACAATTTTGATCCAACCGAAAGTGAATCTGTCACCGACACGCTGCCATCGAGTTTCGAATTTCCGTTCACCTGCAGTTTCTCAGTGGGACTGGCAGTGCCTATACCCACGTTTCCCGTGTCGGGCAGCAGGTTCACTTCGTTCTGCACCTGCGCATTGGCTGTGTTTGTGAGCAACAGCATGAAGAACATTGTTGCAACAGCAATTATACAAGTGGTTGCGGAAAACTTGCTGCTCTCTCTACAAATGGCCGTTTCCGGGCGTTTCAGAAAATTGAATTTCATAATTGTTTTATAGTTGAAGCTGCAAGAATATGAAATAATTTTTTATTTGTCAAATATTTTTAATTTTTTGTATGTATTATTCAATTTTTTAATGATGATATCAACCAATTTATAGTCGTATCGCATTTCATTAATAATGTAGCACATTTAAATCGCAGTAAAAATCAAACCCTGCATACCCGGTATTTGTTACAATGAAAGCGGGACATTGTGCTTTATGCTCTGTAAGCACTAACGCTGCCTTTTTAACTTTAGAAACTTGATTAACTTTATAAACTTGGCTTCCCCCTGTAACATTTCGTAACTTTACTCCGTCATAGGCCTGTAAAGTAACCAAACCACCTGATGGACCGACAAGAATATAACCGTTGCGTTGAGCTGTATTCCGATGCAGTTTACCGGTTTATCCTGAAAAATACCGCCGACAGTGAAGAATCGGCCGATATCGTTCAGGAAGCGTTTGTCCGCATGTGGGAAAAATCGGAAACGGTTTCTTTCGAAAAAGCAAAATCCTATCTGTTCACTTCGGCCTATCACATTATGATCGATTACTTCAGAAAGAAAAAACGCTACTCAACCGGCTTCGACATGGAAGACGACAGCCACTGCTGGCACCCGGCAGCCGATGAGAAAGCGTCGTCGTTCGACCTGAAGGCCATTCTGAATGAAGCACTCGACAAACTTCCACCCATGCAGAAATCGGTGATTTTGCTGCGCGACTACGAAGGATATTCCTACGAAGAAATTGGTGAAATAACCGGCCTGAACGAAAGCCAGGTGAAAGTGTACATCTACCGCGGACGCATTGCATTGAAAAATTACATAAAAAGCCCGGACCTTATATTATGATCAGCCACGGAAACTATATGGAACGCATTGTTGATTACTACGACGGAAAGCTGTCGCTGAGCGAGTCTGATGCACTTATGGATTTTCTGGAAATGAATCCGGCGCTGCATGAGGAATTTCTGATGTTTGGTGAAGCCATGCCGGAATCTGCCACCGAAGCACCTTTGAGAGCTCCCGCCTCGCTGCATGCACAACTGAAAAGCATTCCCGACAACGTTTTTGTTCTGACCGATGAATTGCTGGTGGCTTATGCAGAAAAAGATCTGGATGCATTCAATATTAAAAAAGTCGAAGAGGCAACCGATCAAAACCCGCAACGGAAGCGCGATCTGGAGATCATCAGTGCAGCACGTTATGAGGCAGATGAAGCTATTTCCTTTCCTTATAAAAATAAACTCTTACGCAAAGAGCCGGTTGTGTTTTCATTGCGCAGAATGATGTATTATACATCGGCAGCAGCAGCTATTTTTATTCTCGTATTTTTTCTGTGGCCGGCATCAAGTCATAAATCAGGCATTCAGAGCGATTCTCACGTATTTGCCAACCTGCATTTAATAAACGTTGCAGATGAAAGTTCATCTGATAACAATTCGGAAAATCCTTCCGAATCACAGACGTATTATTATCAGAATGCACCGCAACTGGCCGACAACACTACAAACTCTGATAGAAATCACGAACATATTGCAACTATGTCGCCGCGTCAGGCAGGACAGTTACAAGAAATTACACAAATGACTACCGGCAATATCGATGATGTTCGCAATGAATATCTGGCCCTCTATGATATCATAGAAATGAAAAATACAAATGCGGATAACAGCAACCCGCAAACCGGCACCCTTACCGCTTGGAAGGACTGGGGTAAAGGAATTTTAAACGGAGAATCCTCCATCGCAAACACCCCAGCCGACATTTCGCTGCGAGATGTTGCAACATTCAGCTACAGTAATATTTCTCGATTTGCTTCTGAGAGCCTCTCTCTAAGCCAGAAATAAAAACAGCTGTAACTTTCGCACGTCCTTCTTCGTCCCATTACAAAATCACAAACTATGAAAACTCTTGTTTTAATTACTCTGATGACTGTCACCTGTACTGCCATGTTTGCACAACAGATTGTTGACAGCTTTACTAAAATTAATGTGACGGGCGACATCGAAATAACCGTCAAAAACGGGGACGAACACGGCATCTTTTTTTCCGGTTCGGAAGCTAGCCGCGATGGGCTCATTTACAATATCAGCGGTGGTGTTTTGAATATCGATGCCACAAAAATGACGGAAGCAATAAACATGAAAATCACAGCCCCGGTGATAAATGAAATTTCACTGAGCTCAGTGTCACAACTACATTCCGAAGGAATTATCAACACCCAAAAGTTAAAGCTTACTTCGGAAGGGGCAGCCGAATTTCGCATGGATTTGCAATGTGAAACATTGAGCCTTGATCTTCAGGGCGCATCAGAAGCGTGGTTGGGGGGCAATGTTAATCATTTGATTGCGCAACTAAAAGGGGCAGCCGAAGTACACGCCTACGAACTAAGCGCAAAATCGGCTGAAATTTATACCGAAGGAGCATCCAGCATGAGGGTAACTGTCACTGATAGTCTCAAAGCCACAGGCAGCGGCGCTTCTGAAATTGCATACGAAGGAACACCAACCAACGTTGATCTGAATATTGAAGGAGTAGCAAGCATAAAAAAACGCAGTGGTGAAAGTGTTGGATCGGCCTTACCTGACGAAAACGCAAACAATCAAACCGGCAATTGTGCTGAAAATGATGATGACAAATCCCGTGAATTCAATGGTCACTGGGCCGGCGTTGATCTGATGATGAACAGTTTCGTTTCGAAATACGGCGATATAAATACAACGCCCGGATACGATTTCATGGAAACTGATCTTGCAAAATCCATTGGAGCCCAGATTAATTTCATGGAATTTAATATCCCCTTTGTTGAAAAAGAAAAAATGGCCATTGGTCTGACAACCGGCCTTGGTTGGAGCATGCTGAACTATCGCCTGCAAAATGATGTTCGTCTGATTAATGATTCTGCAGTGCTTATGGCTTACTCCGACACCGTTTCAAATACAACCAGAAGCAAACTCACCACCTCATATCTCATCATGCCGCTTATGCTGGAATTCAACACCTCCGGCGAAAAGAAAGATAATGGATTTCATCTGGGAGTCGGCGCTTTTGGCGGAGTCAGACTTGGCACACACAGCAAAGTTGTCATTGACGATCGTGGAGACAAAGACAAATTCAAATCAAACGGCAGTTTCCATCTCAATCCTTTCAAATATGGCCTGATGGTCAGAATGGGCTGGGGACCCCTGAATCTATTCGCAAACTATGCACTCTCTGAAATGTTCGAAAAAAACGAAGGCCCCGCGGTTTATCCCGTTGAGTTCGGACTTTCCTTCGACATCAACTAAATACCCTACTAAACTCATGACTTGTAAGCCTGCCTGTGCGCAGGCTTTTTTGCTTTAGTCGGAATAATTAAGGATATAAATATATTTTCCCTATTTTTGAAGTCTAAATTTCTCAGAAATATTGCTGCACCATGAAATACTTTTTATCTGTTGTACTCTTTCTTGTTAGCTTCAGTTCTTTTACCCAAACCTTGCTGAAACAAACACAAGCGTTTGGAATGGATGTTCCGGCAGTCGTGATCATTGATAACGGTCAGAAAATTCTTGTTGGATCATACGACACTAAGCTATATCTGATCAACGCAACATCAGGCGCAACTGAAAAGGAAATTCCCGAACACAAAGGATTTGTTCTGTCTCTTGCGTATAATGCAAAAACAAATACCGTTGCCTCAGCTGGCTGGGATCAGCGAATCATTCTTTGGGATGCTGCCACCATGACAAAAAAACTTGAGATTGCTGCTCACAACGACAGAATTACAGCGCTCAGTTTTTCTCCTGACGGATCACGTCTGGTCAGTGGTAGCGAAGATAAAACCATTTGCGTTTGGGATGTAATGACAGGTGGAGAAATTTTCAAAATTACCGACCACCTCGATGCCGTAACAACCGTAACTTACAGCAAAGACGGCAACAGCATTGCCTCCGGTGGATGGGACAAAATCGTAATGCTGCATTCTGCCATTGACGGAAAACTGATAAACACATATAAAGGACATCGCAGCTCAATAAATTCCGTCGATTTTTCTTATGCCGGCGACATGCTTGTCTCAGGCTCCGACGACAACAGCATTTCAATCTGGCGTACCGATTCGGCAAAATCAATTGCAAAATTTGACTTTTTTAAACTTCCGGTAACAAAAGTTAGTTTTTTCCCGGGTGACAAATATATTTTCTGTGCCGATGGCAGCGGTGAGCTCAAAATTTACAATGTGTCAAACCGTTCACTTCTGACTCAGAAAACCATTCACAGTGGAGGTGTAAAAGACATGTATATCAACTCCGCATTAGGTCTTATGGCAACCAGCGGATCAGAAAAGGTTGTGAAATTATGGAATATCAATGAGTATCTGTATTTCGACTGCGTTAAAGAGAAGACAAAATCGCTTCAGGAAATGGCGAAACCCAAAGGCGAATTTGAAACAAGCGAAATGTATGAGCGACGAATGAAAGAATATGATATTAAGAAAAGTGCATTGGTTTCGGAATGTACCAAAGAAGCAGATGCAATCCGCAAAGCCAAACAGGAAGAGCTCGACAAAAAAACACTGGGCACTTATTCTTATGTGTATTTTCCGATTCAAAGTTTAGGTGCATATGATGCTGACAAACAGGAATATCCTTTCTATTTCAATGGCCAGGCCGGAATGATAAAACTTAGCATCGACGATGCAAAATCGCTTAAATCAAACATGGACAAGGCAAAAGTAAAAGCGATTAAACGCGTTGTAAACGGGAACACGGAATATATTAACACAGAGTTTATTCACCCCGTAACTGGCAAAAGCATTGCCTTCGGACGCCATGTTTCGGCGACAGAGGATCCTATTTTAGGTAAGTTCTTGCAATCCAACCACTAAGTCCGGACGGAAAAGTCGTTAATTTGGTTTTGTATTCCGCAAATTATTCATATCTTTGCAGCCCGTAAAAATGGGGTTCGTGATGACGTCTGATCAATACATCATTCATTTCACAGGATTAGCAGCAGGAATGCATGACTTCTCCTGGAATGTTGATGGAAAGTTCTTTGAAGCAGACAATTATTTAGGAGTCACTGATGCCTCCGTGCAGGTTAATTGCAAGTTGCAGAAGTCGGACAGACTGATGGAGCTTGATTTTAGCGGCGAAGGCACCATAACACTTCCCTGTGACCGCTGTCTGGGACCACTGGAATTGAAGATTAATGCTTCAAGAAAAGTCATAGTCAAGGAATCTGAACTGGAAAATTCTGATAATGATGATATTTTCTTTGTTAACAGACAGGATTATGAGTTTTCGGCAGAGAACTGGATCAGGGAAATGATACTTCTTTCCTTACCGATGCGCAATGTGCATCCCGAAGACAAGTGTGACAACGAAATGATTGAAAAGCTGGACAATCTGTCAGACGACAGCGGACTGAAACCTCTGAATGAATAAAAATTAAATTGCAATGGCAAATCTCAAGTATCGTTGGTCAAAGACCAGAACCCGTAACCAAAGAGCGAATTTCAAAGTCGAAGCTCCTACTTTTGCAGTTTGTTCAAACTGCGGAACACCGGTGCTTTACCACCATGTTTGTCCTGAATGTGGCTTCTACAAAGGAAAACTGGCAATTGAAAAGGCCTCATAATTCACTAATCTGCCTAGGAAATGAGTAAAATAAGAGCAGCTATCACCGGGATAGCCGGTGCTGTGCCTGATTATATCCTGACAAACGAAGAGCTTAGCCGCATGGTTGACACTACGGATGAATGGATTATGACCCGGATTGGAATTAAAGAACGTCATATTCTTAAAGAACCAGGCAAGGGCTCGAGTGAACTCGGAGCTGCTGCAGTTAAAAAACTGCTCGAAAAAACCAATACTAAACCTGAAGAAATCGAATTGGTAGTGTGTGCCACTGTCACACCTGACCATCAATTCCCTGCTACAGCAAGCATTATTAGCGACAAAGTGGGCATTAAAAATGCTTTTCACTTTGATCTTAATGCCGGATGCAGCGGATTTCTTTTTGGGCTGGCCACAGTTACCGCTTACATTGAATCAGGCCGGGTAAAAAAAGCCATTCTGATCGGTGCTGAAAAAATGTCATCTATTGTAGATTATACCGATCGTGCCACTTGCCCCATCTTTGGTGATGGTAGCGGTGCCGCCCTCATTGAAGCTACTGAAGAAGATTTCGGCGTCATGGATATGAAGCTCGAAAGTGATGGCGTTGGCCGAATTCATTTGTATCAGAAAGCGGGTGGAAGTGCCTGGCCTTCTTCTGCTGAAACGGTTGCAAACCGCGAGCATTTTATTTATCAGGAAGGACAACCTGTTTTTAAATGGGCTGTTTCTAAAATGGCCGATACCGCAGTTGAAGTTATGGAGCGCAACGGTCTCACTTCAGAAACCCTGCAATGGCTCGTACCACATCAGGCAAATCTCCGCATTATTGAGGCAACGGGTAACCGCATGAATCTCCCGAAAGAAAAAGTGATGGTGAATATTCACAAATACGGGAATACCACTGCCGCTACACTGCCGCTTTGCCTTCTCGATTATGAAGATCAGCTGAAAAAGGGTGACAACCTCATCCTGGCTACATTCGGAGCCGGATTCACATGGGGAGCCATTTATGTTAAATGGGCTTACGACGGAAAAAAATAATACCGACGAGGCGCCTTACGGCGCCTTTTCTTTTTGTGTTTTTTCAGAATATTTTCTACTCGTTTGACAATTATGTATATCTTTGCATCCTAAGTTAAAAAAACAGAGTTATGGCTTACGTTATTTCAGAAGATTGTACTGCATGCGGTACCTGCATCGATGAATGTCCAGTTGAAGCAATCAGCGCCGGAAATATTTATAAAATAGACCCGGATATCTGCACCGACTGCGGTTCATGTGCTGATGTTTGCCCGGTTGAAGCTATTCACCCGGAGTAATATTCGCCCAGCAGAAAAAACTGAAGGCTGCCCGCAAGGCGGCCTTTTTCAATTTGTCAGCATCTGCCATATTGGACAATTAATGTTGATGCCTGTCGGAATATCAGATGCCAGGTTTCATATGCTTTTTGCAGATCTTTTGCTTATAGATTTTCCAGGTTGCCTAACCTGCATTCCGATCAAATACAATGTTAAGCTGCTTCTAAACGACCAGCTTAATTTTCACGGACAAAACTAAATAATCAACCTCCGCAAACGCTGATGCAATGCAGAAGATTACTTATTGCATCCGGCTTCAGGCTATAATAGGTGTTTTTACCATCGCGGCGCGACAGTAATACTCCTTTAGATTTCAGAATATTCAAGTGATGAGAAGCAGCTGCCTGCTCTATCTCCAGCTTTTCGTATATGCTGGTCACATTCATTTCCTGTTGCTTTTCGAGCATTGAAATAATCTTGATTCGGACAGGATGGGCAATGGCCCTTAATCTTTGTGCTATGTCCTCAATTTTTCTGATATCAATTTCTTGCTTTGCCATCTATAAAATATTTATTATTAATGAGCAAATATAGATAATTATTTAAGAAAAGCAGACTTTTGAAAAAAAAATTGAAAGAAATACATATTTTATCGATATTTGTTCTGGATATGTATGCGAAACCTCCATCTTTTCACGGCATTCAAATAGAGCAACCATGATTATCATTCCAGAATACTTGTTGTTACCTGACTCTACGATCAGAAGCGGCATGGCAGTGAAAACCGGAACCGACGGTACTATTCTGGAGGTCTTCCCGTCTGAGTATTGTGAATTGATTGAAGCAAACTCCTACAGATGTTGCGGATTGTTGATACCTGGCCTTGTAAACAGCCATTGCCATCTTGAACTCAGCTGGTGCCGTGGCTTGTACCCCGAACATGCCGGAATGGAAGCATTTTATGGGGCTATGAGTGGCGTACATTCAAGAAGACCTTCCGACAAAATAATCCTTTCCGATATTCAGCGTGCTATCGATGAACTGCAGCGGCAGGGCATTGTGGCGATAGCAGATATAAGCAATACGGATATTACACTGAGTGCAAAAATCAGAAGCAATATTCATTTTCATACATTCCTTGAAGTATTTGGCACTAATCCCCGCGAAGCAAAATACCGGTTCAACGACTTGCTGTCACTGCAGAATGTATTCGCTGAAGAGAATCAAAGCTGTTCGCTGTCGGCACACACGCTTATAACACTTTCAGAGACACTAGTGTCGCTTCTGATGACCCGGATAGCAAAAGAAAAATCATTTCACAGCATACATTTTCTTGAAAGCAATGAAGAAAATATTCATTTCGAAACGAAGATTCCTGTTCGGAATGTCCATGGAGCTGAAGCTGAAGCATCGCCTTTCGACTCCGCTGCTGAAGCCGCCTGCAAATCATTGCCATCTTCAAACAAAGTCATGTTCGTTCACAACACTTTTGCTGACAAAAAAACGATTGAAAAAATTATTTCCTGTTTCCAGGATCCATGGTTTTGTTTCTGCCCGGCTTCGAATCAGTTTATCACCGGCAGTTTGCCGGATGTTCCAATGATTCATGCATTGACTCCGAATATCCTCATTGGCACTGACAGTCTTTCATCGAATCATGAGCTAAACATGTTTAAGGAAATTGATATTCTGTTGCAAAAATTTCCGGCATTGAAACCAGAAATATTGTTGCAAGCCGCCACGCTGAATGGGGCTAAGTTTCTGGGCATTGACGATCGTTTCGGAAGTATTTCAAAAAACAAAAAACCCGGGCTGGTATTGCTTGAAAATTACCAACCCGGGCTACGAGAGTTCAGTTCACTCAAAGTGAAAAGACTCATTTAATTTCTACCACTCATCGTTTCTCAAAACTTTAGGTTCCATGCCTTTTTTCATACTGGCAATGATTTCCTTTATTTGAGTGTCGACCTGATTCAGGTATTCATCACATTTGGGAGTGTATTGCGGATCGGCTTTATCGAGCCAGCGTTCCAGCGGAAACATTGATAAATCCTTCTTTCTGAATTCATCAAAGGTGAAGCGATAACGGCCTTCCTTGGCTTCAATTTTCAATTTGTATTCAACAATAATATTCGATGTTAAGACATTTCCGTCAGCATCGGTTTCCTTCATTGCAAATCTGTGCGCACAAAGGATTACTCCATTTTCAGGATCGCGTAAAGTAGTTACAGACTGAGGATTTTTATAAAAAGAGTTTATCCAGGTGATGGCTCTGTTGTACAGGGTGTCTTTTATCCCTTCCATTGTTACAACTTCTCTGTAGGTAATTTTTTTAGTGTCTGGATCCAAAGACACTTGAGCATTGGCGGCCAGCACCGACAATAAAACAATTGAAAGAACAAAAAGCTTTTTCATACAAATAATTTTGCGGGGTATTACAAATTTAATTCCAAAAAATCTGAAGGACTAAATTACTCAATTTTTTAAAACTTTCAGGGGTTGACTTATTTCCAGTACAAATTCCCGTCGTCGTCCATTCCGATTTTGCCATTATCCATCATCCACCGGATGGCGCTGGTGGCTTTTTCGCTATCCATTGAACCAAACATAGCCAACACTTTATCGTAGGGCATAGGAGCTTCTCTCAGCGCCGGTTTAACGCGATCGAGCACTTCGTTGAATTTATATTCAGACAGCCCGGTATCGCTGCGTTTTTCGCAAACATCGCACATAGCACAACGGCGCGATTGTGTTTCGCCGAAATAATCAAGAAGCAGCTGGCTGCGGCAGCGCGTTGTACCAGACAAATAGGTCTTCATCGATGCCAGTCGTTTGATTGCTTCCTCTTTTCGGTTATAATAATGGTCCTGTGAAAAAATAACATTCTTATGATCAATGCGGTCGCTCAAAAATGTAATTCGGGGACTGTCACTGGCAGCTTCATACACGATTAGACCTAACTTATTCAGTTGCTTAAGTCCTTTTATCACAATCATTTTGTCGGCATTCATTTTCCTTGCGATTGAAAATTCATCAATCCGCACAAAATCAGTGAACAGACCCGTGTACATGCGCAGCAGCAAATCAACGAATGGGCTCAGTTCGCGGTTTTCGACCTGAAAGCGATAAACATCATTTTTGTCAGCCAGCATTTTCACTTTCGACGGAGTATGAATTGCTTCGCTGAGTGAAACATATCCTTCCTTTTCGAGAATGCGTATGCCATTAAATGTTTCGACCGGAGGGAGTGAAAAGCGGTTGCAAAAATCGGCAAGTTCAAAATTCCATGTTGACAATTTTCCTGTGCCTGTAACAATCTGAAAATAATTGCCCAGAGCGTTATAAGCACGCGAAATGAATTCCGGATCCGGAAACGATGCTTCCACGTTTTTCTCTGCTTCAATAATATCGGCTTTGTTCCACAGAAGCCATGCCCACGACATATTGCCATCACGGCCACCGCGGCCGGCTTCCTGAAAATATGCTTCGATACAATCCGGAATATCCATATGCACCACCAGGCGCACATCGGGTTTGTCGATACCCATACCAAACGCATTGGTGGAAACCATCACTCTTACTTTGTTGTTCAGCCATTCGCTCTGACGCTTATCACGCTCGTTTGGCAGCAATCCGGCATTATAAAAATGCGCGCTGATGTTATTCCTCACCAGGAAATCGGCATATTCCTTTGTTTTTCGGCGGTTACGGACATACACAATGGCTGTGCCTTTGTGTTCATCAAGCAACTGCAGCAAGCGCCCTGTTTTATCCTCTTCCTGAATGGCATTATAAACAAGATTGCTGCGATAGAACGATTGTTTAAAAACATTTTTCGCCTTGAAAGCCAGCTGCTCCATAATGTCATCGACAACTGCCGGAGTTGCTGTTGCTGTGAGTGCAATTACAGGTACGTCAGGAATCAAAGAGCGGATCTTTGAAATATTGCGATAAGGAGGGCGAAAATCAAAACCCCATTGCGAAATGCAATGAGCTTCATCGACAGCAATTAACCGGACTCGCATTTTTTGGATTCGCAGCAGAAACATCTCGGTTTCAAGCCGCTCGGGGGAAACATATAAAAACTTAGCCTCACCGTAAATGCAGTTATTGAGAATCGTTTCAATCTCATACTGGTTCAGCCCACTGTGAATGGCATAAGCAGTAATGTTTCTTTTTTTCAGGTTTTCAACCTGATCTTTCATTAATGCAATCAGCGGTGAAACAACAATGCACAAGCCATCCTGCGCCAATGCCGGAATTTGAAATGTAATGGACTTCCCTCCTCCGGTAGGAAGCAACGCAAGCGTATCCTTTCCGTCCAGGACGGAGAGGATAATATCTTCCTGCATGGGGCGAAACATTTTGTATCCCCAGTATTGCTGAAGCACTGATAATATCTTAGCTCTGTTGTCCATCGTATAAATTCAAATGTAAAGAAAATTTTTCAAACAGAAGAATTTCTCAAGAATCAGAGAAACACACCGACTTATTCCTTGTGGATAACACCAGCACAAGCCTGGGCGGCTGGCATAAGCAAAATATCGTTCACATTTACATGGGGTGGTAAAGATGCAATATAATGAACTGCTTCGGCAACATCATCTGGCGTTAAAGGTGTAAACCCTTTGTAAACATCAGCGGCTCGTTGCTGATCGCCCTCGAAGCGAACCAGACTGAACTCAGTTTCCACTGCGCCCGGAGCCACTTGCGAAACTTTTACGTTGTGTGGAAGAAAATCGATGCGCATACTTTTTGTAAGCGAATCAACCGCAGCTTTTGTTGCACAATAAACATTTCCATTTGCGTATGACTGGCGCCCTGCAATGGAGCCGAGGTTAATGACATGACCGCTTTTACGTTCAATCATCTGTCCGACAACCGCACGGGTCAAATAAAGCAATCCTTTCACGTTTGTATCAATCATCTGTTCCCAGTGATCAATGTTGCCTTCCTGCAACGAACTTAATCCTCGTGCAAGGCCTGCATTATTTACCAGAACATCGATTGCTTTCCATTCGACAGGGAGTGAATCAATGGCATTGACAACATCATCTTTAACTCTTATATCAAACGACAGCGTGAGAAAATTATCACCGTACTGTGAAACCAGACTGTCTTTCAACTGCGAGAGGCGCTCAGAGCGACGTCCACAGAGGATTACCCTGTTGCCACTGGCTGCAAATTTCTTCACACATGACTCACCAATACCGCTGGTGGCGCCGGAAACGAGAATTATTTTATTCATTCAACAACTTTTTTAATTTTAAGCAATAATGCAATTTTATTAAAGTCGATTAGCAGAAACAACATTATAAAAAGAAACGGCAATAAAGGAATTCTATATCGCGCAAGAGCACCAAGAACAGGTGTAGTGAGTCCGGTAATTACTGATAATACAATAACAAAGAAAAGACAGAAAAACAGGATGCGCGCATTTTGCACTTTTCTCTCATGGAAAATAACCGCCAGTAATAATGTTACGACAATGACAATGTTCTCAATTAACACGGGGACCATAATCATTGTGTTAATATCCGCAGGGAAAGGTCTGAAAAGCGTGTTTATTACAGCATTTGGGGAATACTGTAAAAAACTCAGAAAATTCGGTTCAAGCGGAATCGGATCAATCATGCTTCCGGCATTTGAATAAAGGGCAAGATTGACAAAATCATGAAGTTTATTGGTGATCAGCTGAAATACATTGAAGTCGGCATTGATATTACCTGCAAGTACCGCGAGATTAATAAATACCAAAAGCGAAATTAATTGTTTTGCAAACGCATGCCTGTTGTTTGTAAGGACTATCCATGTGTTGGCTATCACCACCGGAAGCATTACAGCCAGGACATAGGTCTTTGTAAAATACATCAGCACCAAACTAAACAACAACAATAAAACCCTGAATACATTGAATGAAATAAACAGCAGTTGTTGATATGAATACAGAAAAATACCCATGGCGAAAATCAGAATACTTTCTTTCAGTATGCCAGAACTCCAGAATACAACGGAAGGGATAAGAAAAACTGCTGCATACAATGCAAGCGCTTTAGTGCTGAAGTACTTGATAAAAGTCTTGAAAAGCGCCAGCAGCCCAATGAAACCCAGAATAATAAAAATGATATTGTGAACCTGAAAAAAGCCGAATGAAAAAAGCCGAATGAATGCATTAATTCGGATAATGGTGTGAGTGTCATTATACATTACAGTCTGATACTTGAGATACCAGTTGTCCATTTTACTGTAGTAGTCATCAAAAAAACGCTGATTGTCGTCGTTGATGCCACTCAGCATGGTAAAATAATCAGAAGGCGATGTCTTGAGCACATCATACATCACTTTACTGTCATCGAAATAGCGAAAAATATCAGCATCATTTCTGCCGGAATAATACGATGTATAAATGAATGTAAGACCCAATCCGGCAATAACCTTCAAATAGAAGGCAGCCAGCACCCATCTCTTTTTAATTCCGGGCAAGAAAAACGGCCTCCACTTTAAAATCAGCAGCGTCATTACTGCAACTATAGCAAGGCAATATAGAATTTCAGCTGCAAGCATCATTTGCTATTCGCCTCAATCCAGTCGTGTGCAGCAACAAAAGCGTGCGCCCAGGGCGAAACCACATCGGTGTTTGCGCCTGGTTTGTAATATGCCCACTGCCACGGAAAGACTGACCGTTCTATATGAGGCATCATGGCCAGGTGGCGCCCATTTGATGTACACAAGGCCGCAGCATTGAAGTCGGATCCGTTCGGATTGGCAGGATATTCCTCATACAAATACTTCATTGGGATGATGTAATCGCTCTCGTTTCCTGAAAGGCTGAAACGGCCTTCTCCATGCGCAATCCAGACGCCCAGATTCGAATCAGAAAAAGCTTTAAGCATCACACTCTCATTTGGGAGAACGTGCACCCCAACAAATCCGGATTCGAACTTGTGAGAATTATTCCAATGCATTTCAGGTTTTATAGTATTTTTTTTCTTCTCATTAAAAATACCGAGTTCAACCATTAGCTGACAGCCATTGCAAATGCCCAGGCTCAATGTATCGGGTCTTGCATAAAAATCGTCAAGCGCTTTTTTCGCTTTAGGATTATATAAAAATCCAGCAGCCCAGCCTTTGGCAGATCCAAGTACATCGGAATTGCTGAATCCACCAACAAAAACCAGCATGCTTATATCATGCAGATCTTCGCGTCCTTCAATCAAATCGGTCATATGCACGTCGCGCACGCTCATGCCAGCCATATACAGGCTGTAAGCCATCTCGCGATCACCATTCACGCCTTTCTCACGAATTATGGCGGCCTTTACATTTCTTTTCTTCACTTCAGGCAAACTGCCATTGAAGAATGGAGGAAACTCATATTTCAGCGGCTGCTTATGATAGTTTTTAAATCGGTTCTCAGCCATACCTGGCTTTGTTTGTAAACGATCAAACAGGTATGATTTCCTAAACCAAACATCACGCAATTTGTCAATATCGAAATATTCGTACTGAACATTCTTGATGATTTTTAGTACTCGCTCGCTGATCACACGGCCAATCGGGAAGAATGAAACATTTTTACTGTAAAGAAAATCGACAACAAATTTTGTGTCTTTTACCTGAATCAATACACCCGGTTTTTCAGAAAACAGAATGGCTGAAATATCAGTTTCTTTAATGGTGCTAATGTTGATATCGAGCCCCACATGCGGGTTTGCAAAGCACATTTCGAGCAATGAAGTAATCATTCCTCCGGCGCTGATATCGTGGCCTGAAAGAATTTTATTTTTCAAAATCAATGTCTGAATTGCATTGAAAGTATTTGAAAAATATTCGGGATCGGGCACATCAGGAGCGTTCTGCCCAACCGCATTCATTGTCTGATAAAAGATACTGCCACCCAGAGCAAACGGGCCTTTGGTGAAATCGATATAAATTAATGTTGAATCAATCTCTGTTGTCAACACCGGTTTCACCGTTTTTGTGAAATCAGTACTCTGCGCAGTTGCCGACACAATAACGGTTCCGGGAGATTTTACCATGGAACCATCTGGGTATTTCTGCGTCATTGACAAAGAATCTTTTCCTGTCGGAACATTGATTCCAAGGGCGATACAGAAGTTGCTCAATGCACTGACGGCATCATAAAGCCGTGCATCTTCGCCCGGATTTTTACAAGGCCACATCCAATTTGCACTGAGCGAAACGCCATGCAACCCATTTTTTAACGGTGTCCAGACAATATTGGTAAGAGATTCGGCAACACTCAGCCGGGCACCTGCACCGGCATCGATCAACCCAGCCACTGGTGCGTGACCAATAGAAGATGCAATCCCAAATTTGCTACTGTAGTCCAAAGCTGCAATTCCAAGATTGTTGAGTGGCAATTGAACTTCGCCACAACACTGCTGCAGTGCGACTTTGCCGGTTACGGAGCGATCAACTTTGTTGGTCAGCCAATCCTTGCAAGCTACGGCTTCAGTGCTTAATACATTATTCAGAAAAATATTGAAATCGCGCAACTCATAAGTTGGCTCATTATATTCCTGTTCAATATGTCGATCTTCGATCACCGTCTTTGGTGTGCAGCCAAGTAAATATTGGAGTTTCAGATTGAAAGGCTTGCGACCGTCTTCGCCTTCAAAAGTGAGTTTGTGATTGCCTTTCACCTCGCCGACAACATACAATGGTGCGCGCTCACGTGCAGCGATTTTTTCGATCAGCGGAAGCGATTTTTCACGCACAACCATTCCCATGCGTTCCTGCGACTCGTTGCCGATAATTTCAAGATCTGACAGGGTCGGGTCACCTTTTGGAAGTTTATCGAGAAAAATTGTGCCGCCGGTATCTTCGACAAGTTCGCTTAAACAATTGAGATGTCCACCAGCACCATGATCATGAATGGAGACAATTGGATTGTCGCTCGATTCAGCCAAAGCACGCACAACGTTGTAAACACGTTTCTGCATCTCGGGATTGGCCCGCTGAACAGCGTTTAGTTCAATCGAATTCGTGTATTTTCCGGTTTCGACCGATGACACAGCACCACCACCCATGCCAATGCGGTAGTTATCGCCACCCATCAAAACGATGAGATTTCCTGGTGCCGGTTTTCCTTTGATGGCCTGTGATTTTACTCCGTAACCAACCCCGCCAGCCATCATAATAACCTTGTCAAAAGCGGTAAGTGTCTTGCCTTCGTAATGTTCGAAAGTAAAAAGACTACCAACAATCAGCGGCTGGCCAAATTTGTTTCCGAAATCGGAAGCGCCATTGGATGCCTTTATTAAAATTTCTTCAGGTGTCTGATATAAAAATTTGCGACGCTCCGGAATTTTTCCATCAGCATCGGCAACGGTCTCCTCGAGTTGAGGCTTCGAAGTCATATAGACTGCGGTGCCAACCAGTGGCATACAGCCTTTTCCCCCTGCCATACGATCGCGGATTTCACCACCGCTTCCGGTCGAGGCGCCAAAGAATGGTTCTACGGTGGTTGGAAAGTTATGTGTTTCTGCTTTAAGCGAAATAACAGATTCTACTTTGCGCGTTGTAAATTCGGAAGGAACATCATCGTGCTGCGGGCAAAAAAGTTCAATTTCCGGCCCGTCGATAAATGCCACATTGTCTTTGTATGCCGAAATCACATCGTTCGGATGCTCCTTGGTGGTCAACTTTATCCATTGAAACAGCGACATTTCCATTTCTCTGCCGTCAATAATAAACTGTCCGTTGAAAATTTTGTGACGGCAATGCTCGGAATTCACTTGAGAGAACCCAAAAATTTCGCTGTCAGTGAGCTTCCGGCCAATTTTCTTACTAATGTATTTTAAAAACCGGACTTCTTCGAAATTCAAGGCCAGACCTTGCTGTTCATTATACTCTTCGATGTGGTCAATAAATTTTATCGGTTCCGGCTGACGCTCCTGATTGAACATTTCCGGAGTCAGACCACTGTATTCCATTTCCAGCATGGGGTCCATCTTGCCGGATTTGGGACGGAACATCTCGATGCGCTCAATGCCTGCCAGTCCCATGTTGACTGTAATTTCAACGGCATTGGTGCTCCATGGAGTTACCATTTCGCGGCGTGGTCCAATAAATTTACCTTTAATTCCTTCCGTAGTTATTTCAGAGCAGCTACCAAACAGCCACCTGAATTTTTCCACATCTTTGTCCCCCAACTTACTGCGGCTCTGCACTACAAAAATGAGCCCTTCGCTTTCCTGCTTAAAAAATGTTAACATTCTTCCCGGGATTATTTTGCAAACCTAAGGGAAAAAACGGAGATGTGCAAATGTTAAATGCAGTCTATCACAATACTTTGAATATCACCGCAAAAGATTAAGAGACTGTCAAAAACAGTTCACTGTTACGACATTCCACCGTTCCGGCCACACTTAACCCTCGAAGAGTTCGGAACTCTTCGAGGGTTTTCTAAACAGGCCGGAACATGGAACCGTCGTAACAACAACAAAAACAACGGTTCCATGTCCTTCAGCGCCTACGTCGCTTTCGGACGGTGGAATGTTGTTTTTGCTTCCAACATCATTTTTAGACAGACTCGTAAGATTTATAAATCACCAAAATCGGGAAAATTTTTTATAACTTTCCAAGCTTTTTGCAACCTTTTGGAATCTCGTTCTACTTTAGTACAGAATTTTGAATAACAGCGTGGAATTTACCGATCAGCACAGAGAACTCATTGAACAGTGCCGGCGTGGAGAGCGGAATGCTTTTCGCGAAGTGTACCGCTTGTATTCAAAAAGCATGTACAATGTTGCATTACGTATGACAGGACTGGCCCACATAGCAGAAGACATTCTTCAGGAAGCATTCACCGATGCATTCAGCACACTGAATAAATTCAGGAATGAAAGCACTTTCGGAGCCTGGCTCAAAAGAATAGTGGTGTTTAAATGTTACGACTATCTGAATTCGAAAAGTGCCGGGTTTGAATTTCTCGACGACATGGAGCGCTTCGATCAGCCCGATCAGGAGCCGGATTTCAACGAAGAAGAAATGGCCCGGGAAGTGAAACGCATTAAAGAAGCCGTTCAATTGCTGCCTTCGGGAAGCCGCACGGTGCTTACGCTCTACTTATTCGAGGGCTATGATCATGAAGAGATTGGACAAATTTTGAAGATATCGGAATCGACCTCGAAGACTCAGTATATGAGAGCGAAACAGAAACTGAAAGAAATACTTACGCAATCCCCCTTACACAATGAAAGATAATCTTGAAAAATTCATTTCGCAAAACCGGCCGCGGTTCGATGACGAAGATCCCTCGCCTGCGCTGTGGGACCGCATCGAAAGCAGTGTCCCTGCTCCTGCGCGTGTGGTCAGAATGCGACCGCTCACTTACGCGGCATCGATTGCGGCTGCGTGTTTGATCGTCTGGATCGTCGCAACCCTTGTATTGAAGCCCCGGACATTGGATGCTGAAAAAATTCTGTCGCTCGATAAATTAAAACCGGAACTTCAAAGAAAACCGCAAACCGATACCGTATTTGTTCCTGTCCTGGTTAATCCATCGGCCATTGCGTCGAACAATAGCGTTGTAAATACGCCGGACGATAATATTTACGCCGAAATTACCCGATACTATGATTCTGAAATTGCAAAACGCAAGGCCAAACTGCAATCAGTTTCGCTGGAAGATGAAAACGTTATGAGCCAGGTACAGGAAGAGCTTGCCATGATTGACACCCTCAACGCACAAACACGACGTGAACTCGGAAATGGCATGAACGTAGGGATGGTAATGGAACAACTTGTTCAGAATTACAGACAGAGTATTGACATTCTCGACATGATGCTTGAACAGGTGAACGAGGAATATGCACAGATAAATGAATGAGTGTATGAAAGCAAAACTGTTTTTTATTGCATTGTGGATACTGGCTTCAGGAGCGGCCTATGCACAATATTTTGTCGCAAATAAAACTTATCACGGCAGTTATTCTGCTGCTGCAAATTCTCAAATTACAATCGATAATAAATATGGAAACGTAACAATTATTCCATCACAAAACGATTCGGTTGTATTTGATGTGATAGTAGAAGTTACTGATAAAGATATCATTGAAGCAGAAGACCAGCTTGCTCAAATCAATCTGAGAATGGGGTCTTCAGGATATTACATTTATGCTGCAACAGAATTCAATGGCAGTCGCAATGATTTCAAAACCGACTGGAAAATGATTGCCGGCGCTGTTTTCAATAGTAAAAAAATGGTAAGGATTGATTATGTTGTAGCAGTTCCTGTTGGCGTTTCTTTAAAAATCAACAACACCTACGGAAACATTATCATGCAGGATCATTCCGGAATTCTGAATATCGATCTTACGGGAGGAAACTTCACAGCCGGCATTCTGAGCGGTAAAACAACACTCACATTCAACGGCGGAAAATCACAGATTCTTGCACTGACCGATGCAACTATAAAGGCGGACATGAATGAAATGCAGATTGAAAGCGTGTCTTCGGCCTGGTTCGATTCACGCGGTTCGCAATTCACCATTCAGAAAGCCGGAACAATAACGGTGGATTCGCGCCGCGACAAATGGTTTATCGGTAACGCAACACAAATCAGCGGCTCAGGCAGTTTCAGCAATTTCACCATCAACCAGCTGCTGAAAGACTGCAACATGAAAACCTTTTATGGCAACCTCACGCTTTCGGCCGTTGACAGCGGATTTCACAGCATCAACCTGATTGCCGGAAGCAGCGATGTGAGTATTGCTCTGCCTCCAGGTATTGTTTCGCAGTTCAATTGCGATCAGAAAAAAACACGGGCCATTCTGCCGGCACGGCTGAATCTGAAAACTGAAACCATTGATGAAAAAACGCAGCAGTACCGCACAGGCAATGTTGTTGAAAATGCAACATCGTTTGTCAATCTGAATGTGAGCGGCGGATCGGTCAATGTTTACTGAGTGGTGAGGCAATAGTCAAAAGTCGTTAGGAATAAGGAGTGAGCGTTGCGCATTGTGCCGCATGCCCGGAGTTTATCCCGACAAAGGCGGGACCTCATGCTATTCCTTCACAAACCTCAAAACCTTCACTCCTCCGCTGCCGGTGATTCGCAGCATGTAGGTGCCCGAAGCGTAAGAGCTGAGATTGAGATCAAGGACAAGATTGAGGTCGGCGATATCGCTGAAAACGGTTTCGCGTTTAACGCCAGTCATGTCGTACAGTTCAATGGTGAGCTGCTGTTCATTTTCCGAAACAACCGTGAGAGTGGCGCTGTTGCCGCATGGGTTTGGATTGAGCCACACACCCACCGCAAGCTCTGTCGCAGCCGTTGTATCGTACATGTAAAAATCTTCCCACAGCGGCATATCAAAATCCTCTTCCTCATAGCTATCTTCGGAATACACAATGGGTGCGCGCTTTTCCATGGGTACACTGATCAATGTGTCGTAGTAACAACCTCTGTAATTCTCACTCCAGGGAGGCGCCGCCATGTTTTTATATGAAACCCAGCCGCAGCTGTAGCTCTCTATCCGCGCCAGAAAATGCGCGCCCGCATCTACGCGGAAGCCGTCTGTGAGTTTTATGCTTTCTCCTGCCTTGAGGGAGACATCGCCATTGTATCCGGGAATATAATGCCCATTTAAAGGAAACAATGCTTCATTTGAAACAACCATATCCGTCTCAATGGTGCTTATTGCTTTTATCTCTTCCGGATTGGCCGTAGATCCGTATTCTATTCCACCACCAAAAGGATAATACATCGGATAATACGCAGAAATATTTCTGTTGTTTTGATTAACGTAGGAAGGAAAACTATAATGCTGCCCTTCATAATCAAATCCATGTGGGAAAGCCAGACAGGCGAGATTGTAGAGGAGCATGTAGTCAACACCGGGAAAAACTCCAGTTCTATCACTGCCTAGATTCTGTGAATTCAGATCTGCGTCATATTTATACTCAACTGCCCATCCATTTGAAAGATAATGAACCTCATCTGGCCATTTATACTTATGAGGCCCCCCGCAAGGAGCTGTTGACAAGTGTTCTAATAATTTCGAAAACGGATACCCATATTTCTCTTTGGTCATGTCTTTGTCAAAAAGATAACCATACAGAAGCAGATACATCACATTCCACTGATTATTGCGACTTAAAATAGTAATGATAGCACTAGCACTGGCGTTAAAATTCATTCCGGTTGCGCCCGAAATTGATACCAATTTAATATACATGTCGCGGTCAAAATTGTTTCCGATATTTGATCCAACATTGGCTGCCAAAGCTGAAGAATATGCAGTAAAACCAAGAGCATTTGTTGCTGTTGGAAGACCAAACATTTTATCTACACTTTTTCCAAGGGCATAGTAAATCCCTAAAGAATTACCTCCATTTGGCCATAGGATATAATCCATATCAGGGTAACTCATCTGAAATGGGTAGACTTCTCCTGTGGCAAATGTTAGAATCTTTTGAGCAATTTCTATTGCCTTATACTTAATGTTGGGATTGTCCACGCATTTTGCTACCAAAGCAAGCCCCATGAATGTGCCAACTATTTCATCATTGCTGATGAATTTGTCCGATTTCCAATAATTCCAATATGACTCCTCTTTGTTTGCATATTCTGAAACTAAGTTTTCAAATCCATCTGTCTGACTATCATGGTTAAGGTAAAAATAATTATTTTCAGACTCATATTTTCTAGAGCATAGAATTACATTTGATTCAATTGCAAACGGATAGCCTCTTCTTCTGTTCACATATTCATCAACGTAGTCCGAATAATCCCCAGATATCAAACCCTGATTAAAATAGTCAGTCATCGAACTGCTTAGTATTGGAGGAACATCATTCCGGATGAAAAAACCATTATACAATTCAAAAGGATAATTCCACGGTTCAATGTCTTCACAATTATCCATCCTTATAAGTGCATCAAGAGCCAGATTCAGTTCATAAAGCGTTACATTTGCATCAGCAATTTGACCATTATCTTTCAATAATTTATATTCCGTTGCCAGAAGCCCAATATAATACCCATTGATTTTTCGCGTCTGCCCCCATTCCGCTCCATTATATTGAGCAATATCATCATCTTGCCCATTAGAATTTCTCGATGTCATCAGAACAGAATTCCCTTCATCAGTTCCCGGATAAACAAAGTATTTCAACCTGTCTCTGTAAAACCAGTACTTAACAGCATTATCATTAAACACCTGCGAATACACACTTAGTGTGCTTCCAACAACCATAAAAAAAATAGCAATATTTTTCATATTCTATTCTTTAAACTTAATTTCATATACATCGCGGTCATCATCTAGAAAAAGCCACATTTCATTGTCCGTGAGTCTTGTTATTTTAAAATTAACGCTTCCTTCTTCTGGCGTCATCAATAACGGATAAAAGTGTCGCCCGGGATACCATGAAGTATCAATCATGTGATTTTTCATTGGAATATATACATCCTTATCGATTTGAATAAATGTCTGATATCCTGTAGCATAGCTTATTAACGAATCATTGCATTCGATAAAACCAGATACTTCCAAGGATGGAGAATCGTCAGGTCGTTCATAATACGGAGAATAAATTTTGAAACTAAGATCGTAATACGACTTCCAGTAATTTGTCAGATCCTCTCCATTTTTTGAGATATATTCAATCCGGTATGTCCCATAAATTCTTTTCATCACCGACCTGAAACTTACTTTCGGTCCATCCTCAAATTTACTGCAACCAAAAGCAGTAGTGAGAATAAGCGCAAGCACAAAAATATTTCTGATTGATTTTGTTTTCATTAGTTGTGAATTTTTACGCGCGTTCAACGTTGGGTTTGTTCAATTTAAGCGGATTAATCACTAAAGCAACTGGAATATCATCCTCGCATTTATCCATCCGTATTAATGCATCCAGTGCCAGATTCAGTTCCTGTAGGGTAGCGGTAGCATCAGCATTTTGACCGTTGTCTTTCAGTAATTTATACTCCGTAGCGAGCATACCAATATAATAACCCTGCAATTTATGCGTATTTGCAGTCTCAATGCCCTTGAAAATCGGATAATTATTAGCATAGTCCTTATACGAATTCCGGCAGGTCATGATTACAGATTGCCCAGGTTCAATTCCTGGCATGACAAAGTAATTTAATCTGTCACGATAATACCAATATTTCGTCTGCGAGTCATTAAATGACACTTGGCAAAACAGCTGATATGAAATGATAATATTTAAAAGACAAATGAAGATCGTTTTCATGATTTCGAATTTAATTATCCTATATTGTAATCACAAGAAACCAAACAGCCACAAATGCAATTAGAAAAACACAAAGCAAAACCAACTCAATAGTCAAGACTGTCTTTATCATAACAATCCCAGACCAGTTATCCTTGTTTTGCAAGGTTTTTCTGCGAGCGATAAAAAGCGAAACTATGCTTAATATGTAAAACAATATGCTTAAAAACCCAAGTATGTTAGAAATTGTCCATAAAAAATTACTGTAAAGTAAGAATAAAACAATTGACAGCCCAAGAAACCCTAATCCAAGAATAGCCAATGGATGCAGTTTTTTTGTATCACAAGTGGCCGGAATAGCTGTCAGTAATGAAGTTTTTCTGATCAAGAAACGTTTGAATACAGACGGAAATCCTGAGTCAACATTTGATATGCTCTGTGTAAGCGCCTTTTCCATTGAAAAGTGTTCTTTCTGAACAGAATCATTTGTTTGATCCGGTGCTGAAACGAGTTCCGGTTGAGTTGCGCAAACATCGGCATCCTTCATTGTATCTACATTGTCAATAAAAGTATCGGCAAACTGACTGCTATCGCATTGAACAACCTTACCTGTCGCCCGCTGACCTAAGAAAAAACCTTTCATATATTGCCGCTTCTCAATCTGACAGGAAGTCACAACAATAACTCCAATAAATAAGAGCAAGAATGCAGATAAAGCTCTGCGAGCAGAAAACACTAAAGTCTTTCTTATTGCTTTTATTTTCATTGGGGTTGGGATTTGGTGAACAGTTAATGGTTATTGGTTAACGGTTAACTGTCAATGGTTGTTATCAATTTGAAGTATTTTCAATCATCTGCCTCAACTCCTCATTTTCCTTCTTCAATTCAAGCATATAGAGGGTAAGTTCTTCAATTTTGCGGAGCAGGGTGCCGTAGCTTTCACCCAAAGATAAACCATTTTCGGTCACTTCGGTTTCGGAGGGCACATCGGGCAGGTGGGCATTTTCCACACTCTTTGGCAAATTGAATTTCATAATTGTAATATAATTGAAGCTGCAAGAATATGAAATAAAATTTATTTTGTCAAATATTTTTAATTTTTTGTATTTATTATTCAATTTTTTATGATGCAATTTTAATTTATACAATCATATAAGGATTCTTTAATAACAAAATGACATTAAAGCAAGAATACAAACTTCCCCCGAAAAAAATTCAATACCGCAAAACATTGCACATTTCACCGCGCTCCAGGCCCCATGCATTTAGAGTTGCGCCTTACAAAACTCACAACTGACCACTCACAACTGACCACTTATCCTTATCTTTGCCCGCTACAAAAAATTATCCAGCCCGGATGGATCCGAAACTCGAAGAACTTGGAAAAGGAAAAATCGGCAAGTTGTTGCTCAACTATGCGCTGCCGGCCATTATTGCAACAACCGCCAGTTCGTTGTATAATATCATCGACCGTATTTTTATTGGGCAGGGTGTTGGAGCAATGGCTATTTCGGGTCTGGCGCTTACTTTTCCGGTAATGAATCTGGCAATCGCTTTTGGAACGCTGGTAGGTGCCGGCGCTTCGGCCCTTGTTTCCATCCGCATGGGACAAAAACGCAGAGCCGATGCCATCCGCATTCTGGGAAATGCGTTGGTGCTGAATATCATTATCGGCCTATCCTTTTCTGTTTTGTCGATGATATTTCTGGAGGATATTCTGCGTTTGTTCGGCGCCAGCGATAATACATTGCCTTTTGCGCGCGACTTCATGCAGATTATTTTATCCGCTGTAGTTATATCGCATATGTTTTTCGGACTGAATAATATTATGCGTTCATCGGGATATCCGAAAAAAGCCATGGTCTCAATTTTACTTACCATTGCCGTGAATATTATTCTGGCGCCATTGTTTATTTTTGTTTTCAATTGGGGCATCCGCGGAGCTGCGATTGCAACAATGGTATCACAGTTTATCGGTTTGGTATGGGTGCTGGCGCATTTCATCAGCCGCAAGCCATTTATACACTTCAGACCGTCGGGTTTCAGATTAAAGAAAAGAATTGTATCGGATATTTTTGCCATTGGCTTATCGCCATTTATGATACATGTTGCAGCAAGTGCGGTTTCACTCATTACCAATCTGCAGCTGACCGGATTCGGTGGGGATTATGCCATTGGCGCTTACGGAATTATAGGCAGCATCGGCATGCTGGCAGTGATGATAGTCCTTGGCCTCACTCAGGGAATGCAACCGATTGTTGGGTTTAACTACGGCGCCAAACAGTATAACCGCGTTACAGATGTTTTGAAACTGACCATTCTGTGGGCAACGGGAATCAGCATCTTTGGATTTCTGGCAAGCATGATTTTCCCCGAACAGATAGCCCGGGCATTTACCACCGATGAAACCATGATTGCCACTACTGTTCACGGCATGCGAATAACCATGATTGTTTTCTTTGTTGTTGGTTTTCAGGTGGTGGTTTCAAGTTTTTTTCAGTACATCGGAAAAGCAAAAATTGCCATTTTTCTCAGTCTTTCGCGTCAGGTGATATTTTTAATTCCGTTGCTTTTAATACTTCCCGGATTTTTTGATCTCGACGGCGTGTGGATAGCTTTGCCAGCCTCAGATCTTATAGCCACGATCACTACCGCTTTCATTTTGTTTTATTACAGAAATAAATTGCGCAAACATGGTGAAATTGCAATGACACCAGAGTGAGTGAAAACATTTTCTTGTGACAAAGAGTTTAACAGAGTACACACGGAGTAACACAGAGTAGATTTAACGAGGCAAAAGCCGTAATCAATTGCAGCAAAATTAATCTGCAAGCGAGCTTGCATAGTTCAATTTGCTGCAATTGATGAGCACAACTACTTTGTGTTTTTCAAACGGCTTTTGCTCATATATTACTTTGTGCGACTTGGTGCTGAACTTTGTGAGACTTTGTGAACCGAGCACCGGCGGTGAGAGCTCATGCGCTGCCCTGAGCCTGACGAAGGGAGCACATTGCGAAAGTGATATAATGCGCGAATAAACTGCGATTCCCATTGCATTATTTGGAATTTAATACGTCGGCCGGGGCGTTATCAGAATAGGAGCATCACATGAATCCGGATTTTCGTATTTTTGTAAAAAACAAAACAATCATGAGTTTACTCGAAAAAATAAGCACCGACATTATGGCCGCCATGAAGGCGCGCGAAATGGAAAAACTTGAAGCATTACGTGGTGTCAAAGCTGCATTACTTGTGGCCAATACAGCCGAAGGCGGAAAAGAAATCACAGAAGATGACGAACTGAAAATTCTGCAGAAGCTTGTGAAACAACGCAGGGAATCGGCTGAGATTTACAAAACTCAGAATCGTATGGATCTGTATGAGGTTGAAGTCAATCAGGCCAATGTGATTGAAACCTATCTTCCGGCGCAAATGAGCGAAGAAGAAGTGAAAAAAATCATTCAGGAAGTTATTGTTCAAACCGGCGCCAGCAGCATCAGGGACATGGGTAAGGTTATGGGAATGGCTACAAAACAATTGGCTGGAAAAGCTGATAATAGTTTAGTGTCGCGATTGGTGAAAGAATTGCTGCCAGCCTGATTTACATACAAATGCTTCAGCCCAAATCTTTCATAACGATTCTGACAGCACTCCTGCTGTTTACAGTTCAGGTCGCACCGGCACAGGAAAAGCCGGATGCCAAGCCTGAAAATGAAATAATATCCCGGATTGATATTCTGAATGACAGTGCTTTTCATATTCTGAATTCCGATCCCGCCAAATCTTTGGATCTTTCACAGATGGCCCTTGAATCAAGCCTGAAAAACGGATATGCTGAAGGACAAATGAACGCGCTGCTGCTCAGCGGAATGGTTTATAAAAAAATCGGCGCTTTTGATAAATCTGCTGACGCCTATTTTCAGGCACTCCGTATTGCTGAAGCAGAAAAAAACAACGTGAAGATTTCAAGTTGTCTGAACAACATCGGCAATATTTATCAGGCGCAGAATAATTTCGAAAAAGCGCTTCATTATTACAACCTGTCGCTCAATCTTGAAGAAGAACTCGACAACAATCCCCAGATTTCAATACGTCTTTATAACATTGGCGCGCTGCATGAATCGGTTGACAGTCTTGACCGGGCGCTGACATTTTATTACAACTCTCTGCTTATTGAAGAACAGATTAAAAACAACGAAGGGATTCTGTTTGCCCTCTATGGCATTGCCGGAGTGGAAACCCGGCTTGGAAGATTCGACAGTGCCCTTCACAATCTGGAACGAGCGCTGCGGGTTGCACGTGAAATGAATGACCACTCAGGGTTATCGCTCGTTTTTCATGAATTTGGCAAACTCCACCTGGCCCGGAAGGATTTCAAAAACGCTGTTCTGTCGCTTGACTCCGGTATTTATTATGCAACCAGTGCCAGAATGAAAAATGAGCAGATGATGATGTACAAAGACATGTCAGCTGCTTATCATGCCATGGGGCAAAATGATGAAGCTTATCGGTTCCTGCTTCTTCATGTGAATATGAAAGATACCATCGCGGGTATTGAGATAAAGGGGAAAGTTGCCGAACTCGAAACCCGTTTTCAGGTTGAAAAAAAGCAGGAGGAAATCCAGTATTTGAAAAACCTGAATGACATAGAATCAAGAATGGCGGATGCTGAACGTAGAAGCCGGATTTTCCTGCTCATTACCATCATTATGATCATTGTTCTTTCTGTGTTCAACCTGCGACGGGTGGCTTCCGACACCAGAAGCATTGTTCAGATAAGCCTGGCGGCCTTTGGCGGGCTGTTGGTGATCGCGTTCATTATATCCCTGTTTTATCTTCCGCTCAGCTGGCAAGTGTTTTTGCATAGTTTCCGCGATGTCATCATTTATTCTGTTCCGTTTCTTTTTATTGGAATTTTTGTTGCAGAACGGATCCTGATGAAAAAACATCTGACCCGGGCAGCCGATTATACAAAGCAGATCCAGGAAATCCATCCGGCAGCCAGCGAAAAAATCATTGCATTTCGTTTTGAAGGGAAGGATGCGGCAGTCAGCATACCACTGAAGGATATTCTTTGCATTGAGGCTGCTGACAATTATGTAGCGCTGTATTATTTCGTGAATTCCATGGTTAAAAAGGAACTGTTCCGGTCCACAATGAAAATGGCCGAGGAACAACTGGCTGGCAATGATGAGATGGTGCGCTGTCATAAATCATACATAATCAACATATCGAATATTCACCATGTATCGGGCAATGCGCAGGGATTCCGGCTCCATTTAAACGGACTTGATTTCGAAATTCCGGTTTCACGTACCTTCCCCCGGTCGATGATCGATCAAATCAGAAAACGCAGTTAAATCGTTCATTCAGTGCTTGTTTATCCTTTACCGTTTGCCCACTAAGCGTGCAGATGACCACAAAAACATGCCCCTTGTCCCCGTGAAAAAAATTCGCGCTTTGAGCGTTATATCTTAGCGTCAAATTATTTTTCCAATGAATCGATTTTACTTTTTAAGGGGATTTCTTCCGGCCATTTTCATTTGTGTTTTTGCAGGCGGTTTGTCAGGTCAGACTTATAACATGGCCACATACAACGGACAAACCGTAAACACCTGTTCCGGCACTTTTACCGATGGAGGCGGAGCCGGTAGTTACGGCAACAACGAAAACTACACCGTCACATTTTGTTCTTCATCGGGGCAACCGCTGATGTTTGATTTTTCAACATCCGGTTCATTCGACATAGATGTCCCTGACGACACGCTCTTCTTTTATGACGGAACAGCAGCCACAGGAACTCCCATTGCAATACTCACCTACCTCGACGACAACACCCAGACCGGGTACAGTTCGCAGTTAAAAATAAACACGGTCAGCACCTGTGTAACTGTTGTCTGGAAATCAAATTCTGCAGGTACCGATGCAGGCTGGTCGGCAGTGATTTCATGCGGAGCCCCGCCCACCTGCGCCAGCAATCCACCGGCAGCCGATATTTTCGGACAAGCTACCCCCGTCTGTAATATTGCCAATTATTGTGGAACAACGGCCGCGTATTATGGCGAAGACACCCCATTCAACCTTATCGGCGGTGGCGTTTGTCCAACCCCTGACGACGGCATTTTCGGCGCAACCATTGAAAATAACTCCTGGCTAAAATTTGAAGCCATGGCCACTTCCGCCATTTTCGATTTCACTGTTTCGGGCGGTTCCTGCATGTCTGGAATTCAAGCTGGAGTATTTTCGTACAACCCAACAACACACTTATTTGCGCTTAAATCGCCCTGTGCGCTTACCGATGCAGGTCAAACGGGAACTTTCTCACTCACTGCTTCTTCGCTTACTCCCGGCGAAGTGTATTACATGATGATTGACGGTTACGCCGGTGATAACTGCGACTACACCATTGCGGTTAACACAGGCGTCAATATCGTGGATGCCGGACCAAACCAGGCGGTTTGCGATACATTCACAACACTCGCCGCCAACTCACCCATGACCGCTGGCCTATGGACTGTTTTTTCCGGATCAGGAAATTTCCTTGACAATACAGCCCCTGATACTTACGTTAGCGGACTCAGCACAGGAAACAATGTTTTTGTATGGACTTCAACCAGTAGTTTCTGCGGTGCTGTTACCGATACGGTTACCATTAATGTTACTTCCTCAGCACCCATTAATCTGAGTTGCGGTACATCCACGACCAACAGCGTTCAGTTTACATGGACGGTCGCAGCGGGTGCCACGGGATACAATATTTCTTACACCATTAACGGCGGATCGGCCAACAATGATGCGACAACCGGAACAAGTTATACAGTAAACACGCTCAGCCCTGGCGACAATGTAAACATGACGGTAACACCCACCGGCGGCTCCTGCTACACTTCGGACAACATTACCTGCAGCGCAACGACAGCAGCCTGCGGCGCCAATGCCGGCACAGTAAAAGTCTTTATCAACAGCGTCGATGTTACCAATGCTTCCAATGAATACGTTCTATGTTTCGGTGATGATCTGGATATTGTTTCCGACAACAATTTCACTTTGCCCCCCGCAGCAGGCATTGATCCAACCGGTCTGGGATATGGATTTTACACCGCTGCTCCTGTAAGTATTGATCCGGCGCTCGATGCAGGGTTTTCAGGCCTGATTGATTACCACGAAGACATCAGTGATTTGAATTCATCCGGGCCAGCATCACCTGTGTTTACAGCTATTGGCACCTCAAATCCGTATTTCTGGATTGTTCCTTTCACCCTCGATGACCAGCTGAATATCGCTAATGGCGGCTTGGATGATTCCCGTGGATGGGATACTGACAGCGATGATTGTTTCGATTTGGGGACGCCTATGAAATTTACCTATCTCAATCAATTGACAGCTGCCTACGATGAAGACTGCAGTAATGGGACCTCCACAATTACCATCAGCGGCGGCTCGCCGGAACTGATTGCCGGAACCGAATATCAGATCAGTCTTTCCGGTGCAGGTACTCTTTCCGATACAACGCTTATTGTCAGCGGAGGCAGCGTATCTGTATCTGGCCTCGGTAGCGGTGATTCATATTCACTCGCGATTGCCGATGACAATGGATGCTCCATTACAGTTGGCAATACTTCTTTTGTTGCAGGTCCTTCACTATCATATGTTGCCGTTAATCCTGATTGCTTCGGCGATGGCAGCGGCAGTATTGATCTTTCGATAACCGGTGGAACTGGTGCAATCAGCTACGATTGGAGTCACGACCCGCTGGAAACAGCTCCAGATCTGGCAGGGCTGGGCGCAGGCACATACGTTGTAACGGTCACAGACATTTCTGGTTGCACCGATATCGCATCTATTACGATCGTTGAACCACAGAAAATTTCTTTTATTACATCTTTCACAGACCTCACATGTTTTAATGATTTTACAGGATTCGCCAGTGTTGCGGCAAGCGGAGGCACTCAGCCCTATTCATATTTATGGAGCAGCAGCGAAACCACAGCATCCATCAGCAGTCTCAACGCAGGCGTTTATTCAGTCACACTAACCGACGCACATGGATGTGATACAGTTACTACTGTACTTCTTACACAACCTGATTCAATATTAGTTTCTGAAACAATAGCCGATGCCTATTGCCCTGAATCGACCGATGGCAGCATCGGGCTTATAGTAAACGGCGGTACGGCACCTTACACCTATAGCTGGAGCAGTGGCATATTTGCAGCGACGGCAGATAATCTTGCATCAGGTGAATATGCAGTGACTGTAACCGACACACATGGGTGTGAAGAAACGAAGACATATTCAGTCAGTTTCATTAACGATGTTTGTCTGAATATTCCGGATGCATTTTCACCAAATGCAGATGGAGTCAATGACACATGGCAGATCGAAGGAATTGAAAACTTTGAAAACATCCGGATTCAGATATTCAACCGCTGGGGTCAACTGGTGTTTGAATTTGAGGGAACAGGCGTTGCATACAATGATTCTGATGCGCAATGGGACGGCAAAGTCAACGATACCGAACTCACAACAAACTCCTTCATCTATATGCTCGATCTGATGAACGGTCAGCAAACATACAACGGAATTGTAACTATTATTAAAGACTAATGCCATGAAAAAAATAATATTTGTTTCAATTATTCTTCTTCTGTCCGTTGCATCAACAGCGCAGCAGGAGCCAATGCACAGCCAGTACACCTTCAACTCATTTGTGTTGAATCCAGCTGTAGCTGGCAGCAACGATTATATTCCGTTCAGATTTGGGATCAGGCGTCAATGGACAGGAATTAAAGACGGACCCATGACTCAGGTTCTGAGCATGCACAGCAGCATAGGGCAGGCAAGCAGAATGGGTGTTGGCGGTGTAATAATTCATGACCAGTACGGACCACTTAGTAAATCGGGAATACGCGGGGCGTTTGCCTTCACAGTGAATCCCGGTTCGAAAACAAAATTTGCTTTCGGACTCGCGCTTTCCTGCTACCAGCTTACCGTTGACGAAAGCAATCTGAATATCATCAACCCGAATGATGTTGTGATTAACGGAGAAACCGAATCTGTCATTATTCCTGATGCCGATTTTGGAATGTATGTGCACAATGAGCGGTTGTTTGCTGGATTTTCGGCAACACAACTCATCCAGTATCCTCTGAATTTGAACAATGACCTCCGAAAACAGATTCCACATTTTTATTTGCTTGGAGGATATCGTTTCAAAATAAGTGAGAATACAGATCTGGAACCATCGGCACTGATTAAGAAAAACGGGCCTATGCCTGTGCAGTTAGACATCAATGCCAGAGCCATTTTCAACAAGGACTACTGGTGTGGCCTTTCGTACCGGACACAGGATGCGGCTGTTTTAATGATCGGAATGAATTTCAACAATTTGTCAATCGGTTACGCCTTTGATTACACGCTGAGCAAACTCACCAGTATCAACAATGGAACGCACGAGCTGGTGCTTGGTTTCAACATGAAACAAAAGTCAAGGACCTCCGCCCCAATTCTTTAAAATGCTCAATGCAGCACCTGCAAATGCAATAGTTATGTTTTATTCATGTTTATAATTACCCCTCCGGCACGCGTCACCCCCTTGGCGCGTGCATTTTTTTGTGCGCGAAAAGCTCTTGGAATAAGTTCAAAAAGTTTCTAAAGTAAAAAGTTGAAAGGCGACGTAAAGAATTGCGACGCAATGCACAGAGCTTGGAGCTATGGAAGGAAGTTCAACGCACTCAGGTCGCTTCGCGACGCAGAGAGGTTGACTTAATAGCTTCTTCTGAAAGTTTCCTAATCTTTAGTCTGGCTGTTGGATTGGAAATTATGAGTTATAAAATAGGTGCACTTTTATTCAATCAAGGAGTGTTCTTTTAATATCCGCTACAATCTCCCCATGATCAAATGCCAGTTGCGGCAGCTGATTGAGCGGAAACCATTTCACTGATGCGGCATCGTCGCCGGCAACAGCAGCAGGAAATACATCTTGAATTGAAGTAAAAATCACTGAAATCGTGCGACCGCGCGGATCGCGGTTGGGGCGACTGTAAGCACGAAACTGCTGCAAATTTTCCAACTGTACATTTGTTTCCTCCTGAAGCTCGCGCGCAATGGCCACTTCGAGCGTTTCATCTTCGTCAACAAATCCGCCAGGCAAAGCATAACAGTCTTTGAAGGGATCGTGTTTCCGCTCAATCAAAAGAATAAACCAGTCATTGCATTGTTTCACCAAAATTGCTGCATCGACAGTCACAGCAGGGCGCGGATATTCGTAGCAGTATTTCATAATTACAAACTTACAAAATCTTTTCGCCGAAAAAATTCCTTTTCACTATCTTCGTTATCCGATTATACGAAAATGAATTGAAACCCTATAAGGGTGAATGCTTCGGCGCGTGTAATACCACTACAAAATCTGACCCCATGAGACACTTTTTCTGGTTATTTTTTCTTCCTTTGTTTTCTTTTGCACAACAGCAAACTCCTGAATCTTCGCCCGCAGAATGGATGAATAAAAATCAGGAACTGAGAAAAAATGCTTTTCAATTTCCAGATAAAAACATCATCATGGGAGATACATTGTATATCACCGATGATACCTTAATTACCGGCAACTGGAGCTTTAACGGAACACTCATTGCGGTTGATACGGGAAAAATTTTAATACAGAATGCTACCGTACTTTTGGCAGGGGACATGATTGTTTTTGGCAACGATGCACGCATTGATATTCTGAATTCAACAGTCAATATGCCGCAGCAATATTTCTATCAGCGCTCTATGATTGCGGCTGGCAGCGGAATTATGAACATTGAAAACAGCACACTCAATTTCAACGGACTATCGCATAATATGTCAATTGCCGATAACGGAAGCGTGATTATGAACAATGTCACTACTACCGGATTCCGCACCTGTGGCCTGAGTGGAACAGGATCTATAAACATTAACGGCATTAATCAGGCGGGAGAATTTGTCATTACTGGTTCTTCAAATGTTGTTATTAAAAATGCAGAAACCGTTCTTTTGTGGCACCAGTTCCCGGCCGGAAGCATTATAACACATTCGTTTCCTGATGGCGATACATTGCTAAGCTACGATTTCAACAACACCACCCCGGGTGTAAGCGGCATTGATTATAACATTGAAATTGACTCATGCACCGATGTAATGTGGGGCCTGATGCCGGAACCAAACACAAATGTTGCGATCAGCAACAGTACTCTCCGCACCATCGGGCTCTGGTTTACCGGCAGTGATTCTTTGAATGTGTCTGGATTGGTGAATCAGACCACCTATGCAAACCAGCTCATGAATATCAGCGATCGCAGTCTAACGCTACAGGCCTGCTCGGTTCGCACATGGAGCATTTATACATTCGACACTGTAAAAGTCAATGTTCAATCGTGTATAGTTGGCGAAATAGGCACCTTCGGCTATTCGCAGCTGATGACCAACACAACGATGATAGACGGAAGCGGCGGATATTTCTTCGCGGGTGATCACAGTATCTGTTTGGGAGGTTACACCACTTGCAGTTCTGCGGTGCGATCGCAACAAAACGGGATCATGCTGTACATTAACAGCAATGTGCTGTATGGCGCGCTGGAAGCGCTTGGAGAAAGTGTGCTCATTGTTGCACAAAGCACAATTCCACAGGATCCGGCATACCGCGATCAGGGCTGTGCCTGGTTTGTGAATATTGATGGCCCCTACGAAACTTATTACGGGCAAAATTATTCAGTGAATGGTTCAGCATGGATTGACAAAGATCCTTCGTCGCTATTGATGGATTTCGGTTCGTACCAATTGTTTTACAGCACCGACATGGGAATTACATGGATTGCAGCTGGACCTGAACAAGTCATGGAGAAACGTCACGAATGGCTCGGCTACATCAATACAGCATTGTTTCCATCCGAAGGAAATTATCTGATCAAAGCAACACTGAAAGACAATCAGACCACCCCGGTAGCCATTGATGCCATTGTTGCGTTGAATGTTTTGCCAGCCTATTTAAGTGTTTCGGAACAGGAAAGCAATATCCGAATATATCCGAATCCGGCTACAGATGTTATCTACATTGACTTGTTGGAAAATTCAAAATGCGACATAAAACTGTTTTCCATGGACGGAAAAGTTGTTTTTGATCAACGCAACATCTCCGGAGATGAGACTCATATTGACGTTTCGGACTTATGTCCCGGATTGTATCTTGTGGAAATTGCTGGAAAAAATATTTACAGAAATAAAATTCTGGTACAATAAAAAAATAGTTGTTTCTTAAATTATCGGTGAGTTTTAAGGGCTAATCTTGTAGAATATTTGTGCTAATTTTGAGTGTAATAACAAAAGAATCAGCAATATAATCAATATATCAAAACAACTCTGTACTAATAATTATACTGTTTCGAGTATTTTTTATACGTTTCCTTATTTATTTTTATCCATTGGTCGAATATGCTCATTAATTCATTATTTTTGCAGCCATAAAACTATTAACTTAAAAACAAACCACATGGGAACAAAAAAATTAAGAGGCGGAGCTATTTTCCGCCTGAGATTTGGGATTGTGCCAGGCAGTTTGTTGGTCTTGTTCTTACTGAGCATATCAACAATAAATGTCAATGCACAGAATACTTTTAAACAAGGGGAACCACTGCAGGTAAAAACACAACAACCGTCTGAGCAGGTATCTGAAAAAGTTATCGTTGTGAAGAGCACCGAAGTAAAGGTTGAAAAAAGTCAAACACCTGAGTTCACAATTCCCTATCTCAATTACAAGGGAATTAGCAATTCTGAACAAGCAAAAGCCGAATGGATAAACGACAATCCGGAAGCGTATCAGGAATTGCTGAATCAAAGCACAGTGGAACAACCAGCCGTGAAAGAAATTCCGGTTGTACAATCAAATTCTGCTGCAAAACCTGTTCAGGGAACATCGGATGGCAATGCTCCAATAATTAATCAATAACACTACGAAAAATGAAAAAGAAAATCTACTCTTCATTTGCAAAAGTGTTTTATAGCGCTTTACTTGTGTTACTGGTCTTCATCTCAGAAACAGCACAGGCACAAACTCCCCAATACTATAATTATAACATTGTTGATGGTGCAAATTCTTATCCATTGAATCAGGTATTGGGACAGCGAGTACAGCTGCTCTACAGGGTAGGCGAATTCAATAATCCTACACCAGTGGTCCCTGGATACATAACCAGCATTGCAATAAAAATCGCATCAGGATACCCGCTCGGACCCTGGCAGTATAATGATTTCACAATCAAAATGGGACTGACCCCTCTTACAGATTTGCCAGCAGCAGATTTTTACACCGGTTCACTTTCAACCGTATATTTCAAAGACTCGGTTACCCTTACAGGCGTAGCAGGAGATTGGATGACCATACCACTGGATGTGCCTTTCTATTATAACAATACCCAGAGTCTGGTTGTGGAAGTTTCTCAGTCATCCATTGACGGCTCTGTTTCAGGGTACAGCTGGTCAAAAACAGATGGAGCCGGTTACTCAAGGGCTTTTTCAAGCCCTGGTGCGCCCAATACATTTTCAGGTGCCGATGCGAATCAATATCACATGGGACTGAATATGACTAAAAACGACTCCTGCATCAGAGCTGTAAACGTGCTGCCGGGAACCACCGTTTATGGTACTACTACGGGAGCATTGGCGCAAAGTGTTCCTGATTGCAATACTGTCCTTAGCACCGCTCCTGGAGTCTGGTTCAAATTTACATCTACTGGTCCGTTTTCAAATGTCAACACCTGCACAGGAACAAGTTTTGATTCAAAAATAGGTGTGTTTACAGGTGATTGTGATTCTCTGATTTGCATAGGTGGTAACGACGACAATTGCGGATTACAGTCCAGTGTGAATATCTGTTCGCAACCCGGTATTGAATATTTTGTTTATGTTACCGGATACAGTTCCTCAAACGGACCCTTCGGATTAACAGTCACAAGTGGCGTATCGGCACCTCCTGTTTTCTACTCAACGCCAACCACCTATGTCCAGGCGAGTGATCCGGATGAGTGTGGCGCTTTTGTTTATGTTTATACCCCTTATTATGGTGATGACTGCGGAGCAACCATCACCAATGATTACACTGGGACCGATGATGCCAGTGCTTTTTATCCGGTCGACACAACCTTGGTCACCTGGCAGCTGATTGATTCAGACAGCAATGTTGTATCGAATTATGTAGATACCATTGTTGTATCCGACGTTGGAGCTCCTGTACTCCATTGCCCGGCCGACGTTGTTCAGTCCACAGATCCCGGCACATGCGGTGCGATTGTAAATTACACTCCGCCGGTTGGAATTGACAATTGCGTAAATACTGTTGTGCCAATAGATCTGTATCATTCCAACACGCAAAACATCATTCAGGGAATAGCCTGTTCAAATGGCATTGTTGTTTTGCATAACAGACTTGCAGTTGTATTTGATCTTCCTGCATTGGGCTACCCCTCAGGTCTTCAAACCGACACTGTAGATTTTGCGATTTATCAAGCCACCTCACCAGTCGGATATCAGCCAGCAAAAATCAATCTCTATACCCTATCCGGCACAATGGATGTAGCAAACCTGACTCTTCTGGATTCTATGTCAATTCAGATTCCCAACTGTAATGACACAATTCTCTCTTATCCTTTCAGTACATTCGTTCCAGCTGGAGCTAGTCTTGTTTATGAAATTGAAGTTCAGGACGGAACAGATTCTAGTAACTACATGAGAATTGGAACAAATCTTGACGGCCAATCGACACCTTCATACATTCTGGCTGAAGACTGCGGTGTAAATAACTTCGCAGATCTCACCGCAGTGTGCTGCACAGATGCGTATGTGATGAATATTCATGGCGTGAGCGGTGGTGGGACTGCTCTGGTTTCAGGCATTGGTTCGGGCGGAGTATATCCTGTAGGAACCACTACCGATGTCTATCAGGCAAGCGATGCAGCCGGGAACGTAAGTACATGCTCAGTTAACATTACCGTTGTTGACGAAGAAGCCCCAGCTGTTACAGCTCCCGCGGATATTACAATCAATGCCGATTCCTGTGTTGTTCATAATGTTGGCTGCTCTGTGCAAAATGGTTTTGCAGGCGCCTTCGATCCTTACTATTGGAATTTTTATCAGATCAATGCTGACGGATACAGCGATATCAGCGGTGCTCCCGACACTATTTCAATGACTGGCGGAAACAACATGAGCGATAATGAAGGTTTCACCAATGCTTCAATCCCTGTAACATGCAATGGAAACATCACTTTCAACTGGGACTACATCGGTGGTGACAGTGCGCTCTACGATGTTCCTCAGTACAGTCTTACCGGTGGCGCACCCTACACATTGCTTCCCGGATTCTTTACCACTGGCCCCATAAATCAGTCGGGTACCGCTATCATTCCTGTTCAGGACGGGCAGACTTTTGTGCTAAGTCTTTATACGCACGACAACATGTATGGTGAAGCAACGCTGACGATTTCTGATTTCAGCGGACCTGCTACAGCGATGCCTGTTTTCAGCGATAATTGCGGCATTGAATCTGTCACCAGCAATCATCCTTCGTCGGAGTTCGAAGCGGGGGAAACTGTTGTAACCTGGACTGTAACTGACATTCACGGGAACACAACAAATACCGACCAGATTGTCACTGTCAACGAAAGCATTGACCCAGCAATAACATGTCCTTCAAATATTGAAATCACAACCACTTCATCGGTTGGAGAAATATATCTGTACAATGTAACAGCATCAGATAACTGCGCATTGATTGACCTAACTCAAACCGGAGGACTACCAAGTGGTTCACAATTCCCGATTGGTGTAACAACCAATTCGTGGACTGCAACTGATGCATCTGGAAACACAAGCTCCTGCTCGTTTACTGTTACCGTTTTAGACGTAACCAGTCTTGGCGAATCAGGCGAATCAGCTGTTAATGTATATCCGAATCCAGCCAGTGAAATTGTTTTTGCTGAATTACCCGAAGGTTTCACAGGTACAGTTGTCACCTTATACAGTGCTGAAGGCGCAGTTGTGAGGTCATACGGAGCATGCAACGAGAAACTTGTTCAATTCAACATTTCTGATCTGAGCGACGGCGTTTATTTTATGAAATTCGAAAATCAGAACACATCATTCTACAAAAAAGTGGTGAAAAACTAAGGCGATAAAACATCAGCCGATGAATTGACAACATTTTTTTCGATCTTAAAAACTCCCGTAATTGATTTTGCGGGAGTTTTTTTTTCAGATATTATTCCTGGCAAAATGAAATGATTGCAATACTTCATTACTCAATTACCTCATTCACATTTTCCCTTCAGCTCCTGTGGTAATACATGTATTCATGCGGCCTGCAAGAAGCCGAACATCAATATAAATACATGCAACGGATTTCAAATATTATGTACTTTTACAAACGATTTCATATGTTTTGAATCGGTTTTCTTTTTTGCTACCATGAATAAAAAACAACTTGAGGCCGAATATAAAAATCGGATTTTCCGCGCGACTGATTACATTGAATCGCACATCGATCATTCTTTTACACTGGAAGAATTATCGGCGGCGGCAGCCTTTTCCAAATTTCATTTCAACCGTATTTTCAAAGCATTAATTGGCGAAAGTCCTTTTCAATATATTCAACGTATCCGTCTAGAAAAATGTGCCGCAAATATGTTGTCAAATCCAAACGACAGCATAACCGAAATCGCTTTCAAATGGGGCTTTCAGGATATGTCGGTTTTTTCACGTTACTTTAAAAACTATTTCGGAGTTACGGCATCTGAATTTAAAAAACAAAAAAGCAATATCGGTCAAGCGGAAAGCAATATGCATCAATCCGGTTGCCGCAACACCGGGTACTTTTGTATTGACAAACCTATAAAACAAAGGAGGAAAACAATGAAACAAAACAAAAGTACTGAGGTGAAGGAATTTCTGGAAATGACGGTTGTATACGTCCGTCATATCGGACCCTACAAAGGCAATGATGATCTATTTTCCACCTTGTGGGGTAAGCTCTGTACCTGGGCTGCAGCACGCGATCTGCTGCAACAACCCGATCTAAAATTCCTGACTGTGTATCACGATGATCCTAAAATTACAGAAGAAAACAAACTCCGTATCAGCGTGTGTATGACGGTTCCGCCCGCCACAAAAACCGATGGCGAGTTCGGCAAAATGAAAATTGATGCCGGCAAATATGTGGTTGCACGTTTTGATCTTGGGTCCGAAGACTTTACCGAAGCATGGGACTGGGTCTATGGTTCATGGCTGCCCACCAGTGGCTATCAACCCGACGACCGGCCCTGTTTTGAAATTTATCCTGAGGAACCGAAAGACGGCAGATTTATCGTGGATATCTGCGTGCCGGTAAAACCATTGTAATTTTTTCAAAAAAATTTGCGGGGCTCAGGAAAAACAATTTTTGTCATTCTGAGCCCTGCCACTTTTACACCGAAAATTACTTCAAAAATCAAAAACCGCTAATCGCTAATTTTATATCAGGGGCTTTGTGCCATTGTGGCATTTTATAAGGCGGCCCTGATATTTATCATGTTTCTCTACAAAACAAGTCGGGATAGTAGAAATTGACGTATTTTTGCAACTTAATGAAAGATAGTAAAGCAAGATCCATCGTGAAAGGTATCAGTTGGCGCGTTGTCGCCAGCTTTGATACATTTGTGCTTGGATATATTATTTTTGGAAATGTAGCGCAGGCCTCTACTATTGCTGGTTTCGAAGTGCTCACGAAAATTCTGCTGTTCTTTTTTCACGAACGATTATGGAATGTCGTAAAAGCCGGCCGTCGCCCCGATGGCAGTGTTGCACCCTGGCGATCGCTTGTAAAAAGCATTTCTTATCGCTTTTGGGGGAGTCTCGACACAACGCTGCTTTCGTATCTGGTCACCGGAAACATAGGCCATTCCTTCATTCTGAGCGGAACCGAAGTGGTAACCAAAATCGGATTTTTCTATCTGCACGAACGTGTGTGGTCACATGTGAAGTGGGGTCGGATTTATGAAGATGCCGATGTAAAATTGCGCGATGTATAAAGCTGTGCAAAGTTTATAAACTTCGCATAACTTTAATATCGAAAGCACCCTTTCACATGATCATTCACCAGGCCGCAGGCCTGCAGATGGGCGTACACGATGGTGCTGCCGACAAATTTGAATCCGCGCTTTTTCAGATCTTTGCTAATGGCGTCGGAGAGCGGTGTTGAAGCTGGTATATCCGTCAGCAGTTTCAATTTTGAATGCACCGGCTTGTTGTCAACAAAGGCCCAGATATAGTTACAGAATGTTCCAAATTCTTTCCTGACTTCAATAAAAGCCTTTGCATTGGTCATGGCTGCGGCAATTTTCATTCTGTTGCGTATGATGCCGGCATCCTGCATTAGCAGATTGAAATCTTTTTCGGTGAATTTCGCCACCTTCTCGAAATCAAAGCCGGCAAAGGCTTTCCGGAAGTTTTCGCGCTTGCGCAAAATGGTGAGCCAGCTAAGTCCGGCCTGAAAAGTTTCGAGAATCAGAAACTCAAACATTTTATGGTCGTCGCGCACCGGCACGCCCCATTCTTCGTCGTGATATTGGATGTAGAGCGGATCGTTGGTGCTCCATGCGCAGCGTTGAATATCCTTTGCAGCCATATTTTTCTGTAAATATAAAAAAGATTACGCTGCGCGAAGTTTAAACTTCGCGCAGCGGAGTCTGTCACCTTTTTGCGGATTTCTTGTCTGATATATCGAAAACGCCTAATTTTGACACCTTTCAAACCAACTTCATGATCAAAATCGCTATTGTATGTTTTGCAGCCCTCCTGCTGGCACTGAATGCCGGAGCACAGGATCTGCCCAAAGGCATGACCGAAGAAGAAAAGGCCATGATGCCCTTTTATAAGTTTCCGCAAATGCGCAGCAGTATTACCACCCCGCCAACATGGACTCCCCGCGCCATGGCAGAATGGGAAGAAATTGATGTGTTATTGATTACATGGACATCCTACACTTCGGTGCTTCGGCAGATTGTCGATGCGGCTCAGGAAGAATGCACCGTGCTGATTGCATGTAATTCTCTTGACGGAGTTGATTCGACACAGGTAAAAAGCTATTTGACCTCTGGTGGCGTACCTTTAACCAATGTAAAATTCCTAACTGCTCGCTTTAACTCAGTCTGGATACGCGATTACGGTGCACACACCATCTATCAGAACGAAGTCGGCAATAATTATCTGGTCGATTGGGAATACAACCGATCATTTCGTCCTAGCGATGATACCATGGCGATTAAACACGCTGCCTGGGCCGGTCTCGATTTGTATTCCATGACCGTATCTCCCTGGGATTTTATCGCCACCGGAGGCAACCTGATGGTCGATGGATTTGGCACAGCCATGTCGAGCGAACTGATTGTGGATGAAAACCCATCGCATTCTGTTGCTGAAATAGATACCATCATGAAGCATTTTCTTGGAATCGACCAGTACGTGTTGTTCCCCACCCTGCCTTACGACGGCATACATCACATTGATATGCACATGAAACTGCTCGATGAAGAAACTATACTTGTAGGCCAGTATCCAAGTGGCATTTCGGACGGGCCCCAGATTGAAGCCAATCTGCAATGGCTGCTGAGTAACTATATGAGTTGTTATGGAACACCCTATAAAGTTGTGAGAATTCCGATGCCATCAAGTACTTCAGGTGGCTGGCCGTCTTCAGGTTCTTATTACAGAACTTATACAAACGGCGTTTTCGTAAACAAGGCATACATTTATCCAAGCTATTATGAAGAATATGATACGACTGCCTTTCGTATTTATTCAGAAGCTCTGCCCGGATATACCATTGTCCCGATTGATTGTGACCCCGACCCCATCAGTGCAAGCGGAGCCATTCATTGCATTACCAACTGCATCGGCAGTAATGACCCACTGCTGATATCGCATCAGCCGCTGGCCAGTACGCAAAGCGGTAGCAACGACTATCAGGTGAACGCCTATATCAAACACGAAAGCGGTATTGCAGCAGCCAATGTGTATTACAAAACGTCGCTGGCCGGATCATATGTCAGTGTGCCTATGAGCAGCACCGGAAGCGATAACTGGACAGGTCACATTCCTGTACAACCCGATGGCAGCACGGTGTATTATTATGTTCAGGCGCAGGCTGTGAGCGGTAAAACGCAGGTTCGTCCCATGCCGGCACCCGCAGGTTACTGGGAATTCAATTGTCAGAACTATGTCGGCATGGAAGAACAATTTGCAAGCGTCGGCATGGAAAGCATTTATCCGAATCCCGCAGCCTACCTCACCTGCATTCCTGTTGAATGCGGAAATGGCTTCACAGGCCGCCTTTCGATGATCGATGCCACAGGCCGCACAGTAAATGTCATTCACGAAGGCGAATTTGCAGCAGGTAAAAACAATTATTTTTTCAACGCCATTGGCTTTGAATCGGGGCTCTACATCATTCAGCTCGAAAGCGAAGAAAGTGTGCAACAACAGAAAGTGATTGTGAGAAACTTTTAATCAGTGGCCAGTGGCCAGTGGTCAGTGATGAGTGAAAAGTGAAAATAAAACTCACTACTGACTTGTTACCCTGAGACCCGCCGCTGTCATGCTGAGCCCCGCTGTCATATTGAGCGGAGTCGAAATATTGAAAGCGGGGTAAACTCCGTGAAGCACGAACAGCGGGATAAACTCCGTCGTAGGACACTACTGACTACTGTTTTTTCTACTTGATTTTTAAATAATTCACGTAGGATTCATTGTATTCCTCAATCATCAGACAGGCCAGATTGTGCAACAGCATAAAGTCAATTCCTGAATAATTCCCAAGCGACCAGTTTTCGCCCGATTGACCATTTTGCATATCAACAGTTGCGGACCACTTGAACTCGGCTGACCAGCCCGGCGTTTTCGGATATTTGCTATTTCCATATTGCCAGGTTCCATTGGTCGGAACCAGCTGCAGTTGTTCCTCCAGGCGTCTGAAGTTATACATGGACGAATCAATGGCAACATCGTTCAATGCTGCATGAAGCAACAAATAGAACGTGTCCCAATGATAATCCGAAGCCATGTTTTTTAATAGTTTTGGTACATTGCGGCTGGTTCTCGATGCGCCTGAAACCGACATTGCCTCTGCCATTAAAAAACGAAGTATCCGGTAATCAGCATTTCCAATTCCGCTCAGGCATGCCAGCTCGGCCCCCTCGTATGCATCGCGGCACCAGGGCGCTTTTACAATGGCCGGATAATGTTTTTTTAGAAATTCTTTTCCGGCAATTTTATAGGCCAGCGATTTCATGGCGTAAGCATATGCCCGGCCATCTGCGCCGTTTTCATTACCCATGCGTGTTCCATCAGGAAATAAAGGCCGCCACCAGAGCGTCTTTCGACTGCCACACATAAAATTAATCATTCGTAACATCTGATCACGGGCGGTGTTGCGTATAATTGTATCATCGACATACTGAAACGTTAACGCTAATCCAACCAAAGACCCCAGCACTTCATCCTGCGACGTAAATTTCTGGTTTTTATAATAGTGCTTGTAATCATCATTCTGTCTGGTGAAAGAAGCTTCATCCGGATGACTCTTTTCCCTTTTTGTGAAAAAATATCCATCCTTCGATTCATACATTTTCAAAGCTTCGACAGCATGATTCTGAATCAGAGAGGGCACCCCATACTCTTGACGATCAACCCGCCACGAAAAATAATCACTGTCATTCAAACCATTATTCAACTGTGTTGAAAAAACGCGGGAAAGCACAGGTGGCGCATCTTCACGCACAAAAAATCCATCGAGCGTATCTTTTCGAAACCACGGAGGACCGCTCTCACAGCGGTCGGTGCGATCAAAAGCATTGAGCACTATCCGAATCTGAGCTAAGGTGTTTTCGGCGGATATCAGGTCTCCAGCCTGTTTCAGCAGTGCATATTCCGTAGCCAGAGACCCGAGCAGGTAACCCGTTCGCGTATGAGTCTGACCAAACGTGATACTGTAATGATAATCCACTTCGTCACCAGAAGGATAAACGCCATCGGGATCGGCCCAAACATCGCGGTTGCGGATATTGGCGAGCAAGCCCCCGCCGGGCTCGTTCGAAAAAACCACAAAATAATTCAACCGCCCGCGATACCGAAAATATTTCTCATGCACAGAAACCGAATCCTGCGCCTGAACATTGTCTGCCACAACAAACAATACAAAAAAAGAAAATATCACGAGGCGAATACTTATCAACAAAACAGCTCCTAATTTTTATGTACCCGAAATTAATCATATTTTTGTAATCACATCATGATTCGTCGCGAAGATATATTACGCATTATGGATGCCGTGCGCATCGAAGACGTGGTTGGAGAATACCTGTCGCTCAAAAAGCGCGGCTCCAACCTGATCGGATTATGTCCGTTCCATAATGAGAAAACGCCCTCGTTCAACGTTTCGCCTTCCCTCAATATCTTCAAATGTTTTGGATGCGGCAAAGCTGGCAATGCGGTGAATTTTCTGATGGAATACGAGCATTACACCTATCCCGAAGCACTTCGCAAGCTCGCTGGCAAATTCGGAGTTGAGATCGTTGAGGAAGAAGTTGACGACGATTACAAAGAAAAAAAGACCGAAGAAGATCAGGCTTATTTCGTTCATGAATTTGCACATAAATGGTTCGAAAAACAGCTTTGGGAAACCAAAGAGGGAATGTCGGTCGGATTAAGCTATTTTCATGAACGTGGTCTGAGCGATGCTGTTATAAAAAAATTCGGACTCGGCTATTCGCCTCAGTCCTACACTGCCTTTGCTGATCATGCACGCAGCGAAGGTTTTGACAAAGAAACACTGGCTAAAAACGGGCTCATCAGCGGTGAAAGCGGCAGCGACCGCTTCAGAGATCGCATTATCTTCCCGATTTTCAGCATCAGCGGACGAGTGATCGCATTCGGAGGCCGCACCCTGCGCTCCGATGCAAAGATTGCCAAATATGTCAATTCGCCGGAGACGCCGATATATCACAAAAGCAATGTCCTTTACGGTATTCATTTAGCCAAAAACAGCATCATCAGCCAGAATGAGTGCTATCTGGTGGAAGGCTACATGGATGTGATTGCCATGGTTTCGGCGGGTATAAACAATGTGGTGGCATCTAGCGGGACCAGCCTCACCGGCGAACAGATCCGCATGATACGCCGCTATTCCACCAATGTGTGTATTTTATACGATGGTGATCTGGCTGGCATCAAGGCCTCTTTCCGCGCTATCGACATGCTGCTGGCCGAAGGGCTGGATGTGCGTGTGATTTTGTTCCCTGATAAGGAAGATCCGGATTCGTATTCACGAAAATATTCCGCCAAAGCGCTGATGGATTTTCTGGCAAACAACAAAAAATCATTCATAGAGTTTAAAGCTGAAATCTTGTTTTCTGAAGCTGGAAATGATCCTTTAAAAAGAGCTAGTGTAAGAAAAGATATTGTTCAAAGCATTTCTCAAATACCGAATAGTTTTGCACGACAAGAATTAGTTGATAGATGTTCTACAATATTAAGTGTTGAAACAAAAGATTTAGTTGGAGAATTGAACTACATTCTAACCAACAAGGAACAACGTGTAAACAAGCAGCTATTAAACAACTTAGAAATTGAAGAAGAAGCTCCTGAAAGGCAACAACCCATTTCAGGAACAGACCGTCAGGAAGAATCGGAAAAAAACATTTTACGAATGATCCTTCTTTTCGGTGATAAAACCCTGCGTTTTCAGGTAGAAGACCCAGACCTGAAGATTACTGAAATTGTTGAAAAAACTGTTGCCCGATATATTTTTGAAGAGCTTGAAGATGATTCCATGAAGCTGACCATTCCAAAGCTCATGCGTATTTATGATATCTGCAAAGTTCAGACACAGACCGATGGAGTGAGCAATACAAGCCGGGTTCTGAACATGCTTGACCCAAACCTGACCAACTCTGCTGCCGATATTATGAATAGTGTTTATTCACTCAGCCCCAACTGGGAGAAAAAACACGGTATTTATATTCAACACGCCGAAAACGACAATAGCATTCTAATCAGCGAAGTTGACAGCACCATTCTGGAATTCAAACATCTGATGCTTATGCGTGAAATGGACGCAATCAGACGTAAGCTTCAGGAAAAAAACAGTGAGGAAGATGAGATTTTACTTGTTCATCAGTTTCAACTCTACAAAATAATTGATATAGAGATCGAGAAACGAATCCGGCAGCGTGTTATCAATAAATAATGAGTGATGGTAAATGAGGAAAAAAGCTTAGTAATGGAAGCCAAGAAAGCGCTTCGTCGTCAGATGCGGGCTGTGAAAGCCACTTTGAGTGATGAAGAAAAGATTTCTAAATCAAAACTGATTTTTGAATACATCGAAAAACAGCCATGGTTCATCGATGCGGGGATTGTGATGTGCTACTGGAGTTTGCCCGACGAAGTCATTACACATGAATTCTGCAAAAAATGGATGAATAAAAAAATCATGTTGCTTCCGCGAATGGTTGGACCCGACATCATTCCGGTAGTCTTCGACGGCAATCTGATTAAAGAACCAATTCTCGGTGTAGAAGAGCCACAAGGTTTAGAATACAGACAGACTGACATGATAAATGTCATTATTGTTCCCGGAGTCGCTTTCGACTCTTTCGGAAACCGCATGGGCAGAGGAAAGGGGTACTATGATAAATTTCTCCGTAAAACTAAGGCGCTAAAAGTTGGCGTATGTTTTGCGGAGCAGGTCGCCGCTGAAATACCAACCGATCATCATGACCTTCCGATGGATCTGGTTATATCGTTTTAGTATATTTACATTTTAAATTGCCAAGCATGAAATCTTTTGCCGGACTATTTTTAATTCTCTTCTTCGTTTTTTCTGTCAATGCTCAGGTTAAAACGAAAATCAGCGGATCTTTTACCGCTGCGACAACAGCAACAACCATAACCCTGGAAAATTTTCTTACACCTGCTTCTTTTTCGTTAAGCGCGGATATCAAAGATGGAAAATTTTCGATGGAATTCGATTGTGAGCGCGAAGATATTTTCAAGCTACAATTCACGCAGAAAAACTATGTCGCCATTATTATTAAACCTGGCGATAAAATATCCCTAAAACTCAATCCTGAAGCACTTGGGAGCAACCCTGAAGTTGAAGGATCCGAACAAACAAAGCGGATATATAACACCGAATCTCAGCTTTCCAAAATTGCAATAAGTCAGGACAGTCTGAACACTGTGTATGGCACATTAAGTCCAACTGATGCCGTTCGAAAAAAAGAAGTTGAAGACCGTTACAACCAACTTGATCTCCAAAAAAACACCTTGCTTTTCAATGTAGTTTCAGCCAACAAGGGCGATCTGGTGAATATGTTTTTTGTTGAACGTTTGAATATTGATCAATACTATGAATTGTATGCCGCAGTTGATTCAGCTGTATATGAAAAGTACAAATACAATCCGGCTGTTGTGGGCCTCCATAGCAAAGTGAACTCAAATAAAATTACTGCCGTTGGCTCGAATGCTCCCGAAATCAAACTCCCCAAACCAGAGGGCGACACGATGAGCTTATATGATGTACAAGGAAAAGTAATTATTATTGATTTCTGGGCATCATGGTGCCGTCCATGCCGCATGGAAAACCCCAACATGACCAGTCTTTATGCAGATTATCATGCTAAAGGTCTCGAAATTTTCGGAGTATCTCTCGACAAGGATAAAGCAGCCTGGATCAAAGCCATCGCCGACGACAAGCTGATCTGGCATCATGTGAGCGATCTGAAATACTGGCAGAGCGAAGCTGCGAAACTCTATGGAGTTGGCTCCATTCCAGCTATGTTTGTGCTCGATGGTGATTTTAAAATCATTGCAAAGAATCTGCGCGGTGATCAGCTGAGAGCTTTTGTAGCATCGAAGCTGAACTAATGTTTGTTCTCGCGCGAAAACAAAACTATAACTAAAAAAGCACGGACAAATCATCCGTGCTTTTTAGTTGCTCAAAGATGTTATCTTATTTGAACAATCCTGTCAAGGCGCTCAGATCAAAACCTGAATTATCGTCTTTATCAACTTTTCCGTTTGGTGTAAGTTTATCTACCACCTGAGGCAGAATTTCCGATATTTTTGAAGATGCCGTTTTCGGATCAATACCTGCTTTTTTTGCAATCTCTGCGATTTTACCATCACCAAGCACACTGCTGATCTGATCGGCCGAAACAGGTTTGTTTTCGCCTTTACCGACCCACGAGCCAACAATATCGCCCAGCCCGCCGGAGGTGAATTTTTCAACCAGCCCACCCAATCCTTTATTGTTTCCGCCAACGAGGCCCATAATTGAGTCCATCAGACCGCCACCCTGCGAATTGCCTTCGCCACCGGTTACGGATTTTAAAAGGTCATCTAATCCCATGATGTAAATTTTTAATGATTAAAAAATAATTGTTCCTAACAAATATACAAAAAAATACTGTGAGATCAAACAACCAAAAACGTCTGTAAATCAAAGATATTGTATTTGAAATTTTCAAATGCAAATTCGTTCATCTAAGCAAATTTGATTTTATGAGCCGACACATTGTCAAAATTCTGATTATCGTTTTGTCTGCAGCTGCATTCACAATATTGTTTTACAGAGCCGGACTGGGACTCAATCTTGTTGTTTTTGAAGCCATAATGGCCTTGATGAGCTGTTTTTTATTTCGCAAATCAACGAAGCGTAATCATGTATGGTATCTCTTTCAGCTGTTGTTGCTGATCTCTGTTGTTTCCGTCCTGATCACACACACCGCTTACGCAATCACAATAAACATATTTCTTTTTCTTCAGTTCATGGCCATGCAATTATGGCCGGCAGCCGCCCGGATACATCTCTTGTCGCTTATTACACCGTTGAATATTTTTCCGTCTTTGTCAAAAGGATTTCTTGCAATCACAAAAATCAGAAAACCAACCATCTTCCAAAAATGGCCGGGAGTGTGGCTTACAGTGGCTTCATTACTGGTTATCTGGCTTTTTATTTCACTGTATTCTGCGTCCAATAATTATTTTTCAAAACTGGTCGGAAAAGTTTCCTCTTTTGTTTCTGATATTTTCAACACACTTTTCAATTTCGAAAATGCCGATATATTAATATATGTTTTAATGGGGTTGATCATCGCAGCAGCATTACTTATCAGAACAGACATTGCAGAGAAACTGAATATTACCAATCATCCTGGAATAAACCTCATCAGAAAAAAAGGAAATATTCTGTTTAAAAGTTCATTCAAAGGGTTTATGAAATGGTTCAGGACCGGCGTTTTTCTAATGTTTGCTCTGAATTTCCTGATTCTCATTTTCAACTATCTTGACCTCCGTCATGTCTGGTTTGGTTTTGAATGGAACGGACAACTGCTTCGCGAATTTGTTCATGAAGGCACATGGACATTGGTCTTCTGCGTGGCTCTGTCGGCAGTTCTTGCACTGCTGTTTTTCAACGGCAAAATTCCTTTTTATTCAAAAAACAAAATTCTGAAATTGCTCGTAAAAATTTGGGTAGCTCAGAATATTTTTATGATTGCTTCCGTATTTATCCGTAATCTGCGTTACGTCGAATACTACAACCTGGCTTCGCTAAGGATTGGTGTATTCATTTTTCTGATAATTGCCGTTTTTGCTCTTATCGCGCTACTGATGAAAATTAATTATGGCAGAAACATGTTCTGGCTTTTAAAAAATGTGTTTGTATTTACTTCCATAATTCTCACTATTTCGTCAGCGCCCGACTGGAACCGCGTGATAATGCGATACAACATCAGCCATAGGAATTCCGCCTACTTTCATCACGATTACATGGTTATGCTCCCTCACTGCATCGACATTCTGCATGAAAACAGAAACCTCTTTGATTATCCATACAACTGCAGTCGTTATCATTCATACACCGGAGACATATATGGATATAATAGTGTTACTAATTATGATGAAATCATTGACCTCAGAATGGAGGCTGTTCACACAGTAATCAGTGATAAAGACTGGCGTGAATGGAATTATGCCGATTTCAGAATCTTGCGATATCTCGAAAATCACTAGAACATACTGCATAAAGCAGCAGACAGCTTCTTAATCGCAGTTATTCGGCCATCCTCATCCAGATTGGCCGGCGGGCCATATGGAGTGTTGTTGACATCAACCACATAAATGCGGCCATCATCGCGGTTGCGCAACACATCCACTTCTCCAAAATCGAGTCCGATGATTCGTGCAAATTCAAGAATTTTCTGCTGTTCATCTGCACTGAGAATTTCATCCGGCTGCTTTAGCAAAACTTTGTTTGCCTTCGTTTCAAACCGGCTCTCCGGACTTTTCAGCTTAATGTACACAAACGGAATTCCGCCTGCAGCAACAGGTACACGAATGTCTTCGAAAAAGCCATCTTCCGTTTTATTGTTGATGACAATCTGATAAATACAATTTTCTTCAACTTTTTCAACCGGACATTGCACAATCTCGCCGCTGTGGGTGGCGTTCCATTCGCTTTTCAACACAGCAGGACCATTGTGCAACACAGGATTGATGCGGGTTTTGAAACCGAACACTTCATATACAAATTCATCAATGTAGGTCTTCATGATGTTGTTTGAATGAAGATTCAACACAGGAATATTTTTTGAATGTTCGATCAAAACCGGAAAATCATCACGCAGGGTGCTGTCCTGCCACGCCACAGCAAAGTCACATCTTTTTTTTGGATTATTAGTTAGTACCCAACGATTGTATTTCGCAATTTTATAAATAATGCTTTTGCTTCCAGGCAACTCAGGATACGTCAGCACACGCGTAACCCGCCCTGAATAAGCGATTCGCGACTTTAATCCTGCTACACAATATCTGAACTCCTTTCCGAGGGCTTCGAAGAAGGAGAGTTTGGTGGGGTAATAATTATTCAACAACTTTTTCATTCAATCACCGGAATAGAATCAATCAATGTTTTTGTGTAGTCCTGCTGCGGGTTTTCGATGACTTCGCGGGTAGCACCCGATTCGACAATTTTTCCTTTGTTCATAACCATAATGCGGTCGGACATGTAGCCAACCACGTTCATATCGTGCGAAATGAAAACATAGGTGAAACCGAATTCATCTTTCAGATCGTTGAACAGATTGAGCACCTGCGCCTGCACACTCACATCGAGGGCAGAGACCGATTCGTCGCAGAAAACTATTTCAGGTTTGAGCACGAGTGCGCGTGCAATCACAATTCGCTGTCGCTGTCCGCCACTGAACTGATGTGGATATTTTTTTAAATCATCGGCCGAAAGTCCGGTTTTTTCAAGAATATTAACCGCATAATCTATCCGCTCACGCTTATTTGAAAAAATGCGATGTTCCTTCATCGGCTCCAGCAGCGCATCTCGAACAGAAAGCGTTGGCGTAAGCGACGAATAGGGGTCCTGAAACACAATCTGCATGCGGGTTCGCAGATGTCGCATTTTGTTACCAGAAAGTTGTGTCAGATCCAGCCCATCAAATAATACTTTTCCCGAAGTGGGTTTGATCAGCTGCAGCATGGCGCGAATCAGAGTCGATTTACCGCATCCCGATTCGCCCACAAGGCCCAGCGTTTCACCTTTAAACAGGGACAAAGAAATATTATCATTGGCGCGGAACCAGGCATCGGAACTGCTTCGGCTGCGCCTTCCCAATGCATAATGCACACTGAGATTTTCAACTTTAAGAATTTCTTCATTGCTAAATAACCGCTCGGGATGCAGCGTTGAAGCGTCAACATCGGATTGCCGGACATAATCGCTCACTGTTGGCAGTCGCACCGGGTTATTTCCAAGCTTAGGCCTGCAGGCGATCAACGCTTTTGTATAATCGTGTGCGGGATTGGAGAAAATATTCTCCACTTCGCCCTGTTCAACGGCAACTCCTTTATTCATCACCAGCACATGATCGGCAATGGTGCGAACCAAAGCAAGGTCATGCGAAATAAAAATGACCGATGTGCCGGACTCACTTTGCAGATCGCGGATCAGTTGAATAATTTCTTTCTGCACCGTTACGTCAAGTGCTGTGGTTGGCTCATCGGCAACAAGAATGCGCGGATGTGTTGACATGGCCATGGCAATCATCACGCGCTGTCGCTGACCGCCCGACAACTGATGCGGATAAGATTCGAATATTTTTTGCGGATCGGGCAATTTTACTTTTTCGAACAGCTGCAGTATTTGTCTGGCAGCTTCACGTTTCCGCAAGCGCAAATGATACCGCAACGGTTCGATGGCTTGCAGTCCGCATTTCATGGACGGGTTAAGAGAACTGAGCGGATCCTGAAAAATCATTGAGATTTCATTTCCGCGGATTTTATTGAGTTGTTTAATATTCAATGCAGCCAGATCGGTTTGCATTGCATTATTTCTGGAATATAAAATCTTCCCTGCCGCTGTAATGTTTTTGACTTCAGGCAGCAGACCAATCAGCGACAGAGCTGTTAAAGACTTTCCCGAGCCACTCTCACCGACAATTCCCAACACCTGGCCTTTTTTGAGATTAAATGAAACGTCATTGACCGCTTTCGCATTTCCGAAAGAAACAGTTAAGTTCCGAACACTGAGCAACGGGATTTCCATGCCTGCAAAAATAAGAAAGGGCTGCGAGCAGCCCTTTTATTTATTATCCTTTATTACGTTCCTGTTTGTAGCCGAACCAATCTCTGAACCAGCGTTTTACGAAGAACTCTTTTTTGTGATCACGATTCCGCTTGGCTGAATGAAGCGCCTGTCGCATAGATTTGCGGGTATCCTTGGTCTGCGACTTCATGTGGTTCTTAAGTGCTTTCTGATACAATACCGTATCATTACGCGAACGCTTTTTCTTCTCGCGCTGAATCTGCCGCTCCCTGTTATTGGTGTTCGAAGTGCGACATGATTGAATTGTTGCAGCCGGAGCCAGCAACAATAACATTAGCACAATATATTTCAGAATTCTCATGTGTGAAAAGATGCTGATGAAAGAACTTCAAAGGGCGAAAATACAACTTTTTTTTCTATTTGACCGGTTATGGGAAAGATTTATGAAAAAGTTTTTCACTATCTTTGGTGTATAAATAATGAACGGAATCCGGGCATGAAATATTTTGTCGCTTTAGTATTAATTGCTTCATTTATTTTTTCTTCGTGTGAAAAAGACGAAGACCGAATTCCGTATGTACCTGTAAATATATATATAGACATTAACAATGCAAACTACAACGACCTGAATGCAATCGGAGGCTATATTTATCTGACAGGCGGCTACAAGGGACTTATCGTCTACCGCGCTTCCTACGAGTCATTTGTTGCCATAGAGCGGGCCTGCCCCTATCACCCAAATGGTGATTGTGAAAGGCTTGTAGTAGAATCCTCCGGGCTGACTATTTCCGATTCTGTTTGCGGGTCACGTTTTATCATCACCGATGGCAGCGTTGTGAATGGTCCGTCAAAAAGACCAGCCCTGACCTACAATACGTTGTATGATGGATTTTACATCCGTATATATAATTGAATCCGGTTTGCATATTGTTTAAAACTATTCAATCCGGTTTTTTTGTGCGGAAAAAATTTGCTGTACTTTTGAACCCTCAATGCTTTACGATTTTGAATTTAATCAGCATCCTGTGTGGATGATCGTTGTGGGAGGAGCTCTGGTTCTATCCCTGCTGGTTTTTTTAATTTACTATTGGATATTTTTTCGCCGTTTTGCTTTTTACAAGCCATCACGCAAAGTAACCGATGATAAGAAACTGCCTCCGGTTTCCATAGTCATTGCTGCAAAAAACGAGTATCTGAATATCCGCGAAAACCTGCCATTTCTGCTGAATCAGGATTATCCCGATTTCGAAATACTTGTGGTAGATGATCATTCACAAGATGACACCTGGGATCTGCTTTGTGCTTTTAAAATTCACAATCCGAATTTAAGAACCATTCGCCTGACTGACTCTGTCGTTGTTTGCGCTGGCAAAAAATTCCCGCTTTCTGTTGGAATCAAGGAAGCCAATAATTCCCTGTTGCTCCTTACCGATGCTGACTGCCGTCCAACTGGTCCATACTGGATTAGAAAAATGGTTGAACAACATAATTCCGGAATAGAAATCGTGGCCGGCTATGGAAAATATTATCGAAGCAAGACATTGTTGAATTTGCTGATCCGCTTCGACACCATGCGTATTGCACTGCAATATTTCTCAGCAGCACTTTCCCATTTCCCATATATGGGTGTCGGCCGCAATCTTTCATATAAAAAAGAGCTTTTCATCAACAGCAACGGGTTCACCAATCATTACGATCTGAGCTCTGGCGACGATGATCTGTTTATTGCAGAGCATGCGAAACGAAACAACACCGCCATCTGTATTGATTCCGATTCCTATACATGGTCGGAGCCCAAACACGGCTTTTCAGCCTGGTGGCATCAGAAAAGAAGACATCTGACAACTGGCAACCGGTATCGTTTTAAACATAAGGTTTATCTTGGATTATATCAGCTGAATCTGTTACTCTTTCCCGCTCTTGCGGCAGTATTACTGGCAGTTCAATATCAGATTCTCGCGGTTGCTTCTATTGTTCTTTTGAAGTGGATAACTCAATGGATAATTTTTTCAGGAGCAACAAAAAAACTGAAAGAAAAAAAATTATTATTAATTTCGCCTGTTCTTGAAACAATAATGGCGGCACTGAATGCGCTAATATACTTATCGAACATCATCAGAAAACCCGGCACATGGAAGTGAGTCCGAATTTTACCGAAAAAGCAAAACGGGACTATGAACTCGTATTACGCGCGTTGAATTCGGGTGACCAGAAGGCCTATACGGAACTGATGAAAAATTATCGCGAGGCCATTTATTTCATGATGCTTAAGATGACCAATGACTCAACCGATGCCGACGATCTCACCATTGAAGCATTCGGAAAGGCATTTCGTAATCTCCCGCAATACACACCTGATTTTGCTTTCAGTACCTGGCTTTTCAAAATCGCATCCAACAACTGCATTGACTTTATCCGCAAGAAACGGCTGGTTATGACGTCCATCGATCAGGGCGTAAACAACGAAGACGGAAGCATGGCTCAAAATATTCCCTGCGAACATCCAGATCCGGAGGAAGCCATCATCAAAAAACAAAAACACATGGCCCTGCGCGAAGTGGTTGAAAAGCTCAAACCGCATTACCGCAAGCTTGTTGAATTACGATATTACAAAGAATACAGCTACGAAGAAATTGCGGAAGAATTAAATCTTCCTTTAGGCACCGTTAAAGCACAGCTGTTTCGCGCACGTGACCTTCTGTGTCAGATATTATCCAAAGATCAGGAAGCAATTTAATGGCAATACAATTACACACTTTTGTTTTCAACGGTTTTGGCGTAAACAACTACATTCTCGAAGCCGGGAATGGCGATTGTATTATTGTTGATGCCGCTTGCTCCAACGATTCCGAAAAATCACAGCTGAAGAATTTTTTCGCTGACGGAAAGCGTAAGCCGGTTATGCTAATCAACACGCATACACATATCGATCATGTGCTGGGCTGCGCATTTGTTCAGAAAGAATTCGATATTCCATGGCTGATGCACAGTGAGGCTCTGTCTACGCTGCGTGAAGCTCCTGTGTTTGCTTCGCTTTTCGGCATAAACAACATGGAAATGTCGAACCCTGATCAATTTCTCGAAGACGGACAGGAACTGACATTTGACAAAAACACAATAAAAATTCTTTTCACTCCCGGCCACGCGCCCGGATCCATCTGCCTGTATATTCCTGCTGAACGGATGGTTATCACCGGCGATGTGCTTTTCAACGGCAGCATCGGCCGCACCGATCTCACCGGAGGCAACTTCGATGTGCTTATGGAATCCATTCATACAAAGCTGCTCACCCTGCCCGACGACACCATCGTGTATCCCGGTCACGGCCCAGCCACCACCATTGGTGACGAGCGCACAGGTAATGCGTATTTGGGCTGATTTGATTGTTTGCTTTAAACAAAACAATTACCTGAATCATATTTATCAATCCACATAGAAATAACTTTTTATTTCAGCAACTCTGCCTTCGCTGAAATAAATCTGCCTAAGTCTGTAATGGGTGCTCGACGGACTTTCACTATATTGAAATCCAACATAATCATTTTTTTCAGGGAAATACTTGTTGTTCCTATAGGGAAGCCACTTGATTATAGGCACACCTAGAATATCACCCACCTCATCCTCTGTCATACCAATCCTAATCGAATTGAATTTTTTATGAGAATATTCCGGCGAGTATTTTGTGTCTGCTCCCCGCATAACACCTAACAACTCACCTTCAATCCCATCCAGACAAACCCGGTTGAAATGACAAGTCAGATATATTATAATCACATTTAATAAAAAAATTATCACTATCCATTTTCTTTTCATTGCAATTGATTTTTTCAATTACTCATATTTCACTGCCAGAAAATATAGTTCTGATGAGTGCATTTGTCAAAAACGAAAGAAAAATTATTTTAGTATTCTCTCAATAAAACCATGAGCAACCATTTCGTTCTACCGTATCCTTAACCTCAACCTTTACCTTAACCTCTACCTCGATCTTGAACTCGACCTTTCACAACAGAAATATTTGTATTTTTGTTTCAACTCTTTCAAATGCTTCAATCCATTCACATACAGAACTACGCACTGATACGTCAGCTTGATGTTGATTTCGCATCGGGGTTCACGGTCATTACCGGAGAAACCGGCGCCGGAAAATCCATTCTGCTTGGAGCCATTGGATTGCTTGTGGGTCATAGGGCCGATCATGGCGTATTGCTGAATGAGCAGCAGAAATGCATTATTGAAGGACATTTCGTTCTTGAAACAAATGCGTTTAAAAAATTCTTTTCGGAAAACGAAATTGATTTTGACGGTGAACTCATCATCCGCCGTGAAATAAGCCCGGGAGGGAAGTCTCGAGCATTTGTAAATGACACACCCGTGCAACTTACAGTGCTGAAAGACCTCGGCGATCAGATCATGAATATTCATTCGCAACACGAAACATTACTGATTTCCGGTAATCGTTTTCAGATGCAAACACTCGATTCGTATTGCGGAAATAGCGCGCTGTTGGCCGAATACGGAGATTATTTCAAAAAATACATTGATTGTCAGCACCGCATAAGTGAGTTGACAGAATTGATAGAACGCCGTCTGTCAGACGCTGATTATTTTGGTTTTCTTTTTAAAGAGTTGGATCAGGCTTCGCTTTCTGCAGAAGAACTGGCATCGCTGGAACAGGAACAGAAAATGCTGATGAACGCCGAAAAAATTGGCGAGGGTGTTTTTGGTTCTTTACAGATTTTATCAGAGAGCGATGATAACGTACAAACCGCATTGCGCCGTGTTGAGCAACATTTGCAGAATGCATCGCAATATTTACCCGAGCTGAGTGAATTGGCTGGGCGCATCAATCAATCACTGATCGAGATTTCAGATATTTCCGACACACTGAATCGCATGAGCGGCAAAGCTGAAATCAATCCGGCGAGACTCGAAAAAGTAAACGAACGTCTGGATGAATACAGCCGGTTGATGCATAAACACAAGGTTTCGGAAATAAAACAATTGCTTTTAATCAAAGACGAAATCGACGCAAAGCTCGAAGACAATTCCAACCTTGAGCAAAAACTGGAAGCTGAGCAAAAAATTCTTGACGGGCTTGACAAACAGCTTCTGCAAATTTCAACTGAACTCGATAAAAAGCGAAGATCGGCTGCACCAGCGTTCCGCGATGCCATACTTGAAATTCTGAACAACCTGGGTATGCCCAATGCCTTATTTGAAGCGGCTCTTGAAAATACTGACACCTACAAGTCCGATGGCACAAACAGCATCCGGTTCATGTTCACCGCCAATAAAGGAGAAAAATTGCAGGATCTCGGCAACGTGGTTTCAGGCGGAGAAATGTCGCGCGTGATGCTGGCCGTCAAATCGATGACTGCACAACGCAATATGCTTCCAACCATCATCTTTGACGAGATTGACAGTGGTGTATCGGGCTTGATTGCAGCAAAGATGGGCAACATTTTGAAAAAGCTTTCAGAGAATCATCAGGTAATTGCCATTACGCATCTGCCACAGATTGCGGCACGCGGCGAAGATCACATTCATGTTGAAAAAAATGATGCCGGCGAAAAAATGCAGACCGTGCTGCGCCAGCTTGACTCAGACGCTAGAGTAGAAGTAATTGCCCGCATGATCTCCGATGAAAAAATGAGTGACTCTGCGCTGGAAATGGCGCGGCAACTGCTTTTCAATTAACAAATCAAAACACATTTATATGCCGTCAAAAAATTACTTTCTGGATAGGGAAAATAAAGAAACGCTTGGATTAAGCTGGAAAGCCGGATTTCGCACAGTGACCGTATCATTCAACGGTGTTCTGCTGTCAACAATGAACCGCGAAGAAGTCTCGGCAGGAAAAGCCGTTGAACTTCCAGACGGACGCAACGTTGATATAAAACTTGAAGGAGGATTTTATGCATCACTCACTGCGAAAATAAATGGCCGACACATTCCCGGCACACAAGGCGATCCAAAATATCAGCTAAAACAGGTGTTCTACCTGACGATTGTGCTTGGCATTCTGAACATCATTATCGGATCGATATTTTCAATTTCAAATATTCAAATCGACGGACTTGAAAGCATCGGATACATCAATGTTGCCATCGGCCTTGTATATATTGCCCTCGGATATGCTGTTATGCAAGGCAGCATGATTGCATTGATTCTGATAACACTGATTCTGTTTGGCGATCTCATTCTGGCAGCTATGTATTCGGCTCAATCGGGTATGACAGCGGGAATAATTATGAAAGTGTTTTTCGTGATTTTTGTCGTTCGCGGATTCAAATACATGAAAGAATTCAGAGCGGAGAAAAACGAGCTTTAGGGTGTATGTGCAAAGTTGAAACTTTGCACAGCTAAAACGACAAAGGGCTGCAAACAATTGCAGCCCTTTGTCGTTGTGGTTTTCCGGAGATTAGTAAACGATGATGTTTTGTTCTTTCGGAAATTTCACGGAGTATTTGATGGTGAGTTTTTTCGTTTCACCCGGCTTCAGTTTTAGATTCCATGTGACTTTTCCGGTGTTTTCGTCAACGGTGCCTCCGCTGAATTCTATCTTCTCGATTTCAATTTCCTTATTGGTAGTAATCGGGAACTGATCATCAATCACAATATCAATTTCCTTGCTTTTATTGTTGCGTACTGTGATCTCCCAGCCTTTGGTGACTTTTCGCGATGTACCAATAAATTTATCGCTGGTGTAATCTTTGACCATTTCACGTTTAATCGAAATTGATTTGTCGCGACCGAGCGAAACCTCGAGTGTATCGAGCGCTGTGAGCGGATTTACATAAGACTTGCCTACATAGGTTTCCTGAAAAAACACATTGGATTCACCAGGTAAAAGATTGTATTTTTCCCAGCCAGTTACACGGGCAAGCAGAAATGCATCGTTGTCGAGTTTCGGTGCCGAATAGTATTGATACAACGCTGCCAGTTCGTATTCCTTCACCTGCACTATGCGCGCCTTTCCGCTTGTTTCAACACTATACGGAAGATCGATAACATATTCAAAATTGATTGGATATTCTGTCACGCTTGTGTAGGCAACTGCACTCTCAAAATTTTTCTCCTCATCATAGGCTCCACCAGCTTCGGCCTTGCTATCAACAGCTGACATCGGCACTGCAGATCTGCTTCCTCTGAAATCTTCCTTAACAACATAATTGTTATAGTAAAGGTACCACGGACTCATGACCGGTTTATCGTTGCTCTGATTCGGATTGGCAGTTGATAATGTGAGCTTCACCTTTTCCCAGTTTTCGCCAGTGCTCTGGTAAATTCCGGCTTTGAAAGTGAGCTTGATCGGATTGCCAAAATCGGTGGCGCGGATATCATACATGGGCGCCCAACCTGCATTCTGCACATTGTAGCGGGTAACAAAAGTTGCATTTCCGGCCGTATTGGCTATAACACGCACAACAATTTCGCCCGACGGTTGATTTTGTTTTGCATTGAGTTCATTGAGTTGCAGCTGTATGCGCGAAATTTCTCTATTAAGTTTTGCAAGCTTGATTCCAATTTCAAGTTGTTTGATTTTAATATCGGTCAGACGAACACGATAGAAGTCAGCATTGGCCTTCAATGCAGCGATATCGACACCATTGTCGTTTCCGCCAATTTCTTTATTGGCCAGAATCATGGCTTCTTCGCTGCTATAAACGGTGAGCATCGCATTCTGATAATTGATCTGTCCACGCAGCAATTCAAGCGAGTCTTCGAGAACCAGAACATTTTTTGGTTTAATCTGCGATTTCAGATAATTGATTCTGTTTTCAACAGAAAGCACGGTGATATTTCCTTTCCCAGATACCTGAATCGTATTCGGGTTTATGGTTATTGGCAAATCCTGAATGACAACATCGTAATTTCCGGCATTCAGATAAATAGTTCCGGTGCGCTCGACCTGAGCACCGCTCAGAAACACAGTAACATTGCTTATGTTGGTTGTCAGAACTTTTTCGTCATCGGCAAAAACTGAAATGGCCGACAACAGCATCGTAAAAAGCAAAACGGTTTTCATGGGCTTATAGTTTAAAAATTAAAAAAGTGCGCTTGTCAAATATCCTGCCATCGGCTGGCAAAATTTTCATAAAGCAAGGAGATGCTTGGCAATGAAAAATTCACAAATCAGCGGATCTATTATTTTTGGAAGCACCGTTCCCCCGATTATTAATAAATCACTTTGACACAAATATAGAAAAATTGCAAATCACTAAATAAAAATATCTGACGAGTTGAACTTTATTTTATTTTTGTTGCAATTGTTTTACTATGAAAAAAATTGCACTGGTTGTTCTCATCATCGTTACTGTTCTAAATACTTATTCACAGAGCGACACATCAAAGCCTGACCCCGGGAAGTTCTTTGCCGATATTCATACATTTTTTGTTTATGACGTGAATGAGAACACTACTCCGCATACTGGCTTTGGTATTAACACTGCGATAATCGGTTACAAAAAATCCCTTTCGCAAAAAGTAAATGCAACCATCATCTATGATGTTACCCGAACCACAAACTTCACTTTTCCAGACACTATCGGAATCTCATCATACTTTGAAGGCAGCAAGTACACCGCATTTCTCAAGATGGCCGAAATTGACTGGAAAGTAAAACCCTGGGCTGAATTGTGTTTCGGGCAACTTTTAAATGAACAGTATCTAACCGTGCAGGACAAACACTGGGGATTGCGCTATGTAAACACAACCATGCAGGAATACTTCCGCTTTGGAAACCCGGCTGACTTCGGAGCCAGAATAAAATTCTTCCCCACTAAAACTTTGATGCTAAGCGCCACTGTCGTGAATGGGGAAGGTCCTTTCCGATATCAGGACAATGAGTCGTTGTTTCAGTATTGCTTCAATGCCGAGTACAGGCCAAAAGAGCATTTGATTTTCAAAGTTTACGCAGACTATCAGCCTCATTCACAGTCAGGCACGCTTGATCGCAGCGCTTTCAGCATTTTTTCCGGATACAAAAAAGGGAAATGGATGGCCGGAGCCGAATATAATCTCGTGAAAAACAATTCATATAATGTCAGTACAGATCTGAACGGCTTCAGCCTGTTTTCCTCCTTTAAGACAGGCGAGAAAACAGCTGTTTTCGCACGCGCAGATTATCTTCTGGAATACGGAAATGTTGAAAACGAAATATATTTTATGGCTGGAGCAGAGTACAGGCCGGTACCCGCACTGGGACTGGCTGTATCAATAAAGCGCAACACCTGGCTCAACACTTTTATGCCCGGTCTGAATGCCGGCATCCGATTATGAGAAAAAAGTATAATTCCTGTTTAGAAAACCCTTGAAGAGTTCGGAACTCTTCGAAGGTTAATTGAACAGTTAACTGTTATGAAAAAATTTTATCTTCAGTCATGCAACATTTTTTTTAAAAATCGCTCTTATTCTGTAAAACAAACAGGGTGATGAAACAAATTATACTAACGGGCTTAGCAATAATCGTTGCCATTGCGGCTTCAGCACAAACAATTCGAATTCCCGTGCAGGGAGAAGAAACAAAAATGAAAATTGAGTCAAACAAGGGTTTGTCTTTTACTGCAGCACTCAATATCAGTGAATTTTCATTAACAAAAGTTGAAACTTCTGCAGGAAATTTCACGGTTGTAGATTTTCCCAAGTTCACCAAACGTTTCGATGACGGACGCCCGGGTATTCCGGTTTTCAGCCAGCTGATTGAAGTGCCAACCAGCGGTCCGGCAAAAATCAGCAATATTTTATTTGATGTCGCAGAATTCGATCTCGACGATCTTGGATTTAGCGACAAGGTAATTCCGGCTCAGCCATCGTGGTCGAAAAGCGCGGATCCGTCAGAAATAGTGTTTCTTTACGATCAGGCATTTTATGGCATTGATGCATACTCGAACAACCCGCTCATCCGCATTGTTGAAGGAGGTGAGATGCGTGGGGTGAATATGGGGACCATTGAAATTGACCCAGTATCCTATAATCCGGTCAGTAATAAAATCGAAATAAAATACAACATCCGCTTCACGGTTAGTTTTGACGCAGCCGGATATTCTGAGTATAACCAAAGAAAAGCCAACTTTTTCAGTCCGGCTCATGATGGCTTTTATAAAGAACTGGCCAATTATACTGAACCGGCAACAAAGGATTTAATCACAACTTATCCGATAAAATTTGTCATTGTTGCTGATCGCATGTTCGAAACGGCCTTGCAGCCATTCATTCAATGGAAAACTGAAAAAGGATTTCATGTTGTAGAGGCTTATACCGATCAGGCCGCGGTTGGTACAACAACAACTACCATCAAAAATTATTTACAGGGATTATACACTGCCGGTACGCCAACCGATCCGGCTCCTACCTATGTTTTGCTTGTCGGAGATGTTGCTCAGATACCTGCATTCAACGGAGCTTCGATGAACGCTCATGTCACAGATTTGTATTACGCATGTTATGGCGGCGCCTCAGACAATATTCCTGACATTTACTACGGCCGTTTTTCAGCACAGACTGTAGCGCAGCTTACACCGCAGATAAACAAAACACTGATGTACGAAAAGTTTACCATGCCTTCTGCTGACTATATGGACACGGTGCTTATGATTGCAGGAGTTGATGGTTCCTATGCCCCGACCTACGGAAACGGACAAATTAGTTATGGAACAGACAATTATTTCAATGCGGCTCATGGCATTTATTCTCACACCTATTTGTATCCGGCCAGCGATGGGGGCACAGTTCCTTCCGAAATAATTTCCATCATTGGTGATGGCGTCGGATACGGCAATTATACAGCGCATTGCGGATCATCCGGATGGTCTGACCCTGCATTTTCAACTACCGGAATTGCCAGTCTGAACAATGCCAACAAATATGGACTTCTTGTTGGGAACTGCTGCCAGAGCGTAAAATTCGAAGACAGCAATTGTTTTGGGGAAGCCCTTCTGAGAGCTGTAAACGAAGGAGCCGTTGGATACATTGGCGCATCGGACTACAGCTATTGGGATGGAGACTATTGGTGGGGCATCGGCAACACATCAAGTATTACCGCTAATCCCACCTATGCAGGATCAGGGCTAGGCGCTTATGATAAAGTTTTTCACGACAATGGTGAAGCAACAACCGACTGGTTCATTACAAACGGGCAAATGGTTGTTGGAGGTAATATTGCCGTACAGGCCTCGACTTACAGTACAACATTCAAAAAATACTACTGGGAAGAATATCACCTTTTGGGCGACCCATCTGTTATGAATTATTTCTCCAAACCGGATCCGCTCACCATTACCTATAACAACCCGGCTCAGATTGGAAATACTTCGCTGGTAGTTAGCACCGAACAATACACCTATGTCGCCATTTCCCTCAATGGAGTTTTGCTTGATGCGCAATACACCGGCACAAACACGTCTGTCACACTGACTTTCCCGGCATTTACTTCAGTGGATACAGCGCTTGTAGTGGCTACCAAGCAGAATAAAATTCCGCACATTGGCAATCTTCCGATAAGTGATTTCGCCAGCACGCTTGATGCTCAATTATTCAGCATTATCACTCCCGGTGGCTCTTATGCGGGTAATGACATTCCGGAAACTCCGGAAGTAGTCATTAAAAATAATGGAACGATCAATCTAACTCAGGTCAATGTTAATTACAGGCTAAATACCGGCACACTGCAAACGACGGCTTGGACCGGAAATCTGGCGACCGGACAAAGCGACACTGTTGTACTTAATGTCATTATCATTTCAAATTCGAACAATACTTTTCTTGCATATACTTCTGAACCCAACAACTCAACAGATATAAATACAGCAAATGACACCGCATCTGTCAATTTCAGTGCCTCCATTACTGCACTTGAGGAAGTTGACAAACTAACAGCCCTTTTCCCGAATCCAGCTCAGAACGTCATAACTGTAACGAGTGCCGAAAAGATTCAGCGGGTTGAAATTCTTGACACCAAGGGTTCAATTGTATTCAGCGAAATTTATAACGATAATGTTTTGAACATAAGTGTTGCTGCGCTTTCCGAAGGACTATACTACATCAGGGTAACCACAAAAAATGGTACGGATATAACTTCGCTTGCCATCGACAAATAAACACTACAACTGCAAAGAAAAAGCTCTGATTTACTCAGGGCTTTTTTTATGATTTTTCAGGTATAGTTTGTGATTACCCAAATGCCCAAAAAGTCGTAACTTTGCAAAAAATAAAAACTATGCGTTTGTTGGTTTTTGTTCTGATAACAATATCCACCTTTACTTTTGCCCATGCACAGGGAAGAGTGACCATCCTCGGCGATAAAGGCGTAGAGACGCTCGTAGCCAAGCATATTGCATTTAATGAAAATGTAAAAGGCTTCCCGGGTTACAGAATCCAGATATATTTTGAATCCGGAAACTACTCGAAAAACAAGGCTTTTGGCGAAAAAGGAAAATTCATGTCGCGCTTTCCCGAAGTATCGGCCTATGTTGTTTTTCAGGAGCCTTATTATAAAGTCAGAGTGGGCAATTTCAGAAATAAGCTCGAGGCAGAAGCATTCAAGCAACGCATAAAAGAGCAGTGGCCCGAAGCATATATTATTAAAGACGATATTGAGCTTCCCGGCATTTTCCCTCCAAAGGAAATTGACTAAAGCAGTTTTATCAAAAACCGCTACAGAAGCGACACACGAATCCATCATGAATTTTCCGGAACTCGACATTAAGGATTACGATTACCATTTACCTGAAGAAAATATTGCGCAATTTCCTCCGGAACAACGAGGCGGTTCAAAGATTTTACTGGCACACCGGAAGCCATTTTCTGTGAGCGACTTTAATGAACTGAAGAATTTCATTCCAAACAATTCGCTGCTCATTTTCAACGAAACAAAAGTGATTCCGGCAAGGCTTGTATTTAGCAAAACAACCGGGGCACGCATTGAAATATTTTTGCTTCAACCCGATGGAGATGCCGATTATCAGCTAACGCTGGCCTCAAAGCACACCTGTCAGTGGACTGTATTGATCGGAAATGCTGCAAAATGGAAGAATGGAAACCTCCGCATTGATTTTCCACTCCCCGACGGAACCAATTCGATATTGACAGCTTCAAGAATAGCCGCCGACACGGTGTCGTTCGAATGGAACAACGATTTAATATTTGCTGAAATACTTGATTTGCTGGCACGCGTTCCGCTCCCACCCTACATTCACAGAGATACGGTGGACGAAGACCGTGATCGGTATCAGACAGTTTTTGCCCGCAACGAAGGATCTGTAGCGGCGCCCACTGCAGGGCTGCACTTTACCGAAAGCCAGTTGCAGGACCTTGACAGGAGTGGAATCACGCAGGTGGCATTAACACTACATGTCGGGCTTGGCACATTCAGACCGGTAAAAGGAAATATTGCAGATCATGAAATGCATACAGAACCTTTGTTTATTTCGAGGCAACAATTGAAAATCCTTGCCGAAAATGCGGGCAAACCCTGGGTCGTGGTTGGTACTACAACTCTTCGGGCGCTTGAAAGCATGTATATTTTTGCAGAAAAAAACAAGTCCGGTATTAGCGCTACTCATTCAACATTTACAATTCATCAGTGGGATAAATGGCATGCTGAAAATTCACTTTCGCGCAGTGAGGCATTTAATAATCTGCATCAAATGGCGGAAAAAAAAGGGTCCGGACTAAGTGGAAACACGTCACTCTTCATTACCAAAGGCAGGCCTGTACGAACCGCCGACTATCTGATTACCAATTTCCATCAGCCCAAAAGCACCTTACTGATGCTGGTCGATGCATTTTCGTCAGAAAACTGGCAGGAAGCCTATGATTTTGCGAAAACAAATCAATTGCGGTTTCTGAGCTATGGCGACGCCTGCCTGTTTAAAAACAAAATTCTGTAAGTCAGACTGTTAATAATTTACTGCCATTAAATCAGTTTTGATTACTTTTGTTCCTTTAAATAATAAGATAAACGATGGATCCGTCCACACTAAAGTTGGAAAAACTGGACCGGCTAATGCCTGCTGATTTCACACCCGGCCAATTGGCTGAAGCTCAAACTATTTTTCTTAAAAAACTTTCAGAACTGGCACACCATCACTATGGTGGTAAAATTCAGACTGTGCCGAAAGCCCCTGTTCCCGGTTTCAACTGGTTCAACGTCTGGTACACGCCTGGTGTTTCTTCTGTTTCAACCGGAATCCGCGACAACAATGATTTGTCGTTCGATCTTTCAAACCGCGGAAACCTGGTTGCTGTTATCAGCGACAGCACCCGCGTTCTGGGCGACGGTGATGTCACTCCTTCAGGTGGACTTGGTGTAATGGAAGGCAAGGCTTACCTTATGAAATATCTGGGGGGCGTTGATGGCGTTGCTCTTTGCATCGACAGTAAAGGCAAAGATGGTAAAAACGATCCTGACAAAATTATTGAATTCGTAAAAATGGTTCAACACAGCTTTGGAGCTGTGAATCTCGAAGATATAAGCCAGCCGAATTGCTTCAAAGTGCTTGATGTTCTGCGCGAGGAATGCGAAATTCCTGTGTGGCACGACGACGCACAAGGCACTGCCAGTGTAACGCTGGCCGGAGTGATAAACGCCCTGAAACTTGCCGGTAAAAAAATGAGCGAAGCAAAATTCGTTCTTTTCGGCGCTGGCGCTTCAAACACAACCATTGCCCGCTTGCTGATTACCGATGGAGCTGATCCGAAAAAAATCATCATTTTCGACAGTAAAGGCTCATTGAATAAGAACCGCAAAGATATTGAAGCGGACACACGTTTTTACCGCAAATGGGAATTATGTTGCAGCACCAATCCGGATTGTACCGGCACCATGGAAGAAGCCATGAACGGCGCTGATGTGCTGATATCGCTTTCAACCCCGGGGCCAGACACCATCAGAAAAGACTGGATCAAACTGATGGCGCCGAAGTCGGTCGTTTTCGTATGCGCCAATCCGGTTCCTGAAATATATCCCTATGCAGCCAAAGAAGCAGGCGCGTTCATTGTTGCCACCGGCCGTGGTGATTTCCCAAATCAGGTGAACAATTCGATTGGTTTTCCGGGCATTCTGAAAGGAGCCTTGATGGTCAGGGCCCGCAAGATAACCGACAACATGGCCATTGCAGCAGCACATTCACTGGCCGGTTACGCCGAAAAACGCGGAATAAATCCCGAAAACATTGTCCCTACCATGGACGAAGCCGATGTTTTTCCGTTCGAAGCAGCCGATGTGGCCATGCAGGCCATCAAGGACGGCGTTGCAAGAAATACACTTTCGCGTGAAAAAGCCTACGAATGGGCAAAGCGTGATATAGACTATTCAAGAAACCTCGTAAAATCAATGTCTGATGGAGGATTTTTACCCGACCCTCCTTCGGAAATTATTGAACAAGCCCTTCAATTCGCAATCAATAAGGTTAAAAGCACGTTATGATTCATTTCCTCCATGGCAAAGTTGCTGAAATAAATCCTGCCTTCGTTGTGGTTGAATGCAACGGAGTCGGTTATTTTGTCAGCATTTCGCTCAATACTTACGAAAAAATTCAGAGCCAGGAAACGGTAAAACTTCTGACTCATCACATATTCAGAGAAGATGGCCAGTTTCTATTTGGCTTTCATTCCGAAGAAGAACGCGTTATTTTCAGACTCTTGATTGGCGTTTCTGGTGTTGGAGCCAATACTGCGCGTGTTATTCTGTCGGCTATGAATCCTTCGGGAGTTGTTGAAGCTGTTAGCAACAACAATGTGGCGCTGCTTCAAAAAGTGAAAGGGATTGGCCAAAAAACAGCCGAAAGAATTATTGTGGATTTGCGAGGCAAATTTGAGAAGGGGAGCTATGTTTCAGAAAATGTTTCGCCGCAACACAATACAATCCGGCAAGAAGCGTTATCTGCATTGGCTCAACTCGGCTTTGCCCGGCAGGCTGCCGAAAAAGCTGTTGATCACGCATTGAAGTCCGGCGAACTGACTACTGTTGAAGATGTTATTCGCTTGGCATTGAAATATTTGTAGAACAAACAAGAAGGATTAGGTGAAAGGTCTTGTATATTTCCCTGTTGTTACAACGATTGCTCTGGTTGCAGTGCAGATGTTTTCGCCTGCCCCGCAAAAACGAGAAACCGTTTTCAAACCCCAGCAAGTAATGACTATGCCTGCGGATACCGACTCTCTGGTCTATCCGTTCTACGACGATCCGTACTACTCTACCGAAGACAAAGATCATCCGCTTTTTCTGAGTGATCCGAAAAACATTAGTGATACGGTAGAATTTGATCCCGAAACCGGAGAATATATATTCAAAAGACAGATTGGCGATATTGATTACAGACCATCGTATCGAATGACTCAGGATGAGTATTTTCAATATGATTTCGACAAGGCAATTAAGGATTATTGGAGCGAACGATCGATGGCATCGGGCAAAAGAAATGGCGCCGGTGGAATTTCATTCAACATTCCAGGCATGGGGGGCGAAGGAATTTTTGGTTCAAACACCATTGATATCCGCCCATCAGGAACGGCTGAACTTATTTTTGGGGTTAATGCCAACCGCCGCGACGATCCGGCCCTTAATGTGAAACAACGACGCACCGCCAATTTTGACTTTCAGGAAAAAATACAGATGAACGTGCAGGCCAAGATCGGCGACAAAGTTGATTTTGGGGTGAAATATAACACTGAATCTTCGTTTGAGTTTGAAAATAAAATGAAGCTTCAGTACGAAGGCAAGGAAGACGAAATCATCAAAAGTATCGAAGCCGGAGATGTCACTTTGCCGTTAAATACTACACTCATCAACGGAAGTCAGAGTTTGTTCGGCATCAAGTCGAAGCTTCAATTCGGCAAGGTGACCGTTACTTCGGTTGTATCACAGCAAAAAAGTCAGACTTCAAACATCACTGTTTCCGGCGGCGCTCAAACAAGTGAATTCGAGCTCTACTGCGATGAGTACGAAGAAAAGAAGCACTTCCTTGTTGCGCATTATTTCAAAGACAATTATAACAAGTGGCTGGAAAATCTCCCCATAGTCGGTTCTCCCATTAATATCACCAAAATGGAGGTCTGGGTAACCAACATCGGAGCTGCCACTCAGGAGAACCGCAACATCGTCGCTTTGATGGATCTTGGTGAAAAAACTCCCTACAATCCCGTCATCCCGACTTATGTAACTCCGGAAGCGGTTTTTCCAGACAACGAATCAAACGGACTTTTCGATATAGTCAACATCAACCAGATCCGTGACATCAACAGCGTGAATTCATATATGAATGGTACCGGACTTGTTGCTGGAACCGACTATGAAAAAATTGAAAACGCGCGTCTGCTCTCACCTACCGAATACACATACAATTCAAAGCTTGGTTTCATCTCGCTGAATTCCACCCTGAATGATGATCAGGTCCTTGCCGTAGCTTTTCAATACACCATTCTCGGCTACGACAGTGTTTTTCAGGTCGGCGAATTTTCCAACGGAGGTATTGCAGCTCCCGGCTGTCTGGTGGTGAAACTATTGAAGGGAACAGCTCAGAACACCAAAGTTCCGCTCTGGGGACTGATGATGAAAAACGTATATTCCATCGGCGGCTATCAAGTCAATCCGGATGATTTTCGCCTTGATGTGCTTTATAAAAGCGATGCCCTCGGCATTCCCGCTGGCTATTTCACCGAAGGTGATCTGCAGGGTATTCCGCTGATACGCGTCATGAATATGGATAACCTGAATGCCAACAGCGATCCTGAACCTGACGGGTTTTTTGACTTTATTGACAATGCTGCTACCAATGGCGGAACAATCAATTCGAAAAACGGACGAGTGTTTTTCCCGCTGCTGGAGCCATTCGGCAAAGATCTCCGTGTCCTTTTAGGAGACCAGGCATTAGCCGATAAATATTGCTACGACTCGTTATACACCATGACAAAAACCGGCGCCAGACAGTTCCCCAATAAGAACCGCTTTACCATTGCCGGAGAATTCAAATCGTCGGTCGGAAATGAGATTTCGCTCAATGCCATGAATATTCCGCAAGGAAGTGTTAAAGTGACTGCCGGTGGCATTTTGCTGGCCGAAAACGTTGATTACACGGTCGATTACACACTTGGACGTTTGAAAATCATTAACGAAGGTATTCTCAACAGCGGTGCTCCCATCAATATCAGTCTTGAAAGCAACTCCCTGTTCTCTATTCAGACCAAAACATTTCTCGGTACCCACATCGATTATGATGTAAACAAAAACTTCCTGGTCGGTGCCACCATTATGAATCTTACTGAAAGACCTTATACCTATAAAGTGAATATTGGTGAAGAGCCAATTTCCAACACCATGTGGGGTCTTAATCTTTCTTATCAGACCGAGTCACGGCTTATCACCAAGTTGGTTGACTTCCTGCCCATGATTGAAACCAAAGCTCCGTCACGTGTGACAATTGATGCCGAAGTAGCCAATCTGATTCCGGGGCACGCCCGGGCAATCGGAAAAACAGGAACAGCCTACATCGACGATTTTGAGGGCAGTAAATCATCGATCGACATAAAGAATATCGGCACATGGTTTCATGCTTCCATTCCGCAGGGACAAGCGTCATTCTTTCCTGAAGCCACCAATGACACTTCGCTTATCAGTGGTTTCAACCGGGCCCGGCTTGCGTGGTATGTCATAGATCCACTATTCTTCCGCGACAACAACCTTACTCCCGATCACATCGCCAATGATCCGGCTATGCTTTCGAATCACTACATGCGCGAAGTGCTCGAGACCGAGGTTTTCCCGAAAAAAGAAAACGTAAACAACATCGTCACCAACATTGCGGTGCTTGATATGGCCTATTATCCAGGGGAAAAAGGTCCATACAACTTCGATGTCAACCCAACTACTGTTTCTGCCGGTATCGATGCCGACGGAAATCTGGCCGATCCTTCGACACGATGGGCAGGCATGATGCGCAAAATAGAAACACCGGACTTTGAGGAAACCAATGTCGAATACATTGAATTCTGGATGATGGATCCTTTCATCTACAATCCGGCTCACACTGGCGGTAAAGTGATTTTCAACCTGGGCGATATTTCCGAGGATCTTCTCCGCGATCACCGTAAAAGTTACGAAAATGGTCTGCCTACATCCAGTGTTATTGAAAACGTCGATACAACCCAATGGGGTCGCGTGCCTTTGATGCAAGCGCTGGTCAATTCTTTCGATAATGACCCCACATCGCGTCAGTATCAGGATATCGGACTCGACGGATTATCGGATGCTGATGAAACCTCGTTTTATGCCACTGCATATCTGAACGCGATTGAAACTATTTTTGGCACATCCTCTCAGGCATACACCAAAGCAATCGACGACCCTTCAAACGACAATTTCCATTATTTCCGTGGCACGGATTACGATGCTGATGAACTTGATATTCTTGAAAGATATAAACGATACAACGGAGTTGAAGGTAACAGCCCAACCAGCGACCAGTCACCCGAAGACTACCCGACATCATCGACCACCCTGCCCAACGTAGAGGACATTAACCGCGACAACACACTCAACGAATCGGAAAGATATTTTCAATATGTAATTGACATGCAGCCATCTAAAATGGTGGTAGGTCAGAACTATATTACCGATGTTTTCAATGCTTCTGCCAACCTGAATGACGGGACTACCGCTTCAGTAAAATGGTACCAGTTTAAAATTCCGGTAAAAGATCCGGACCTGGTGGTTGGCGACATTTACGACTTTAAATCGATCCGATTTATCCGCATCCTGATGCGCGAATTTTCCGAACCCATAGTTTTGCGTTTTGCAACCATGGAGCTTGCCCGCAGCCAGTGGCGAAAATATGAAAACGCCCTGCTCTACCCGGGTGAATACATTCCCGGCGACGATCAGAACGGAACTTCGTTTGATATTTCTGCAGTCAACATCGAAGAAAACGGCAGCCGCACGCCCATTCCTTATGTGCTTCCGCCAAGTATTGAGCGCGAAGTTGGCTGGGGCTCAAACACCATGTATGAAATGAACGAGCAGGCCCTTGTTCTTAAAGCCTGCAACCTGACAGACGGAGATGCGCGCGCGGTGTACAAAACCTGCGAATTTGATATTCGTCAGTACAAAAAAATGAAGATGTTCATTCACTCTGAACTTTCTCAGCCAGAAGCATATACGCTGAATGACGGTGACCTCTCTGTTTTTATCCGTTTAGGTACCGACTTTACAGATAATTTCTACGAATACGAAGTTCCGCTTCATCCAACCGACCTTAATATCAGTGCGCAGGATCCGGATATCAATCACCTGGTCTGGGCCGATTCGCTCGATTTCAATCTCGACAGCCTTGTTGAACTGAAGAAAGCACGGAATGTGGCCATGCGCCAGGATAACTCAGGCGTGACCCTTCTTACTCCGTTTTACAAGTTTGATGGATTGAACAAAATTACCATCGTCGGTATTCCAAATCTCAGCGACGTCAGGACAATCATGATTGGCATACGCAATCCAAAGCGCAGCCCGACTAATCTTTCAGATGATGGTCAGTCTAAATGTGCCGAAATCTGGGTAAATGAATTACGACTAACCGACTTTGACGAAGATGGCGGATGGGCAGCTACCACAAGGGTTACCGCCGATCTGGCCGACATTGGAAACGTTGCCGTTGTTGGAAATATGTCAACCGCCGGATTCGGAAGTATTGAGAAAAAAGTGTCGGAGCGCCAGAAAGAAAACATAATGTCGTATGATCTGGCCACCAATATAGAGCTTGGAAAATTCCTGCCTGAAAAATCCGGAATGAAAATTCCGATGCACTTCGATTTGAGTGAAACCTTCAGTAATCCGCAGTACAACCCATTGAATCCGGATTTGCTGCTTTCTGAAGACCTTGACACCTACAATGATCCGGTAGAAAGAGATTCTATAATGCAATTGGTGCAGAGTTACACGCGACGCAAAAGTCTGAACTTTGTCAATGTACGGAAAGAAAAAACGGGAACAAGCACCAAAAACAGAATTTACGATCTTTCAAACTTTGACCTCACATACGCATACAACGAAATTTTTATGCGGAATATTGATGTGGAATATAATCTGACAAAAACATACCGTGGTGCGCTGGGATACAATTATTCCTCAAATCCGAAAAATTATATCCCGTTTAAAAAAGTGAAGATTTTGAATAAAAAAGCGCTCAGGTTTTTCGGCGATTTCAATTTTTATCTGATGCCAAAATCGCTTTCGTTCCGCACCGATCTTGACCGGGGATATGAGGAAAATCTACTGCGCAATAAATCGGATGCACTCATTCTGATTGAGCCCACTTATCTCAAAACTTTCTCGTGGAACCGTACCTATTCGCTCAAATACGATCTGACCAAAAGTATTAAAATTGATTTTATTGCCAATGCCAATGCCCGTATTGATGAACCACCGGGAAGCATCGACAAGGCCGACAGCGACTACCAGGCAAAAATGGATTCCATCTGGCAGAACGTGAAATCGATGGGTCGCATTACCAATTACAATCAGTCGCTGAAAGTAAACTATGCGTTGCCGATCAATAAACTCCCCATGCTTGACTGGATCAGCTCTTCTCTGCAATATGGCGGCGATTATAAATGGACCGCTGCTGCGCTTTACAAAGATTCGCTGGGCGAATACGCCGATAGCCCATACGGAAACACCATTGAAAATAATCGTTCAATCTCTGCCAATATCAACGGCAATCTGGTGAATCTGTACAATAAAATCCCCTATCTGAAAAAACTCAATCAGACTTCGACTAAACCCAGACAAAATATAAATGCCAGAGTTGAAGCCATGGTCAATGATTCTGCCGGCACCAGCGATAAGGATACCATTTCATTATTTAAAAAAGTTGCAGATAATTTCCTGAAACTGCTGATGATGACTAAAAACGTGTCGCTTTCCTACACGCTGGCCGAAGGCACCTATCTCCCGGGTTACCGTGGAGGCATGGACCTTTTAGGAATGGATCTCAAAAATCAGGCTCCGGGCTGGGGATTTGTTTTTGGAGATCAGCGCGATATCAGGCCATCGCTGGTTCAGAGCAACCTCCTGTCGAAAGACTCACTCTTCAACAACGCATTTGCCAAAAGGAAAAACGAAAACCTGAATGCTAGAGTTTCGCTGGAGCCAATGAAAAACATGAAGATTGAAATCACCGCTATGCGGAATTTCACTGAAAACCACAGCGAGTATTTCAAATATAATGAAGCCACTGATGCCTTCAGATCCTACTCCGGAATTGATAATGGAAGTTTCAGTTTATCAATAGTTACCTGGAGTACTGCATTTATACAAGACTATGATGATTATTCAAATAAAACGTTTGAGTATTTCAAATCCATCAGACCCGACATTGCTGCTCAGGTAGCTCAGGCAAGCACGGTTTGGGATGGAACCTATTTTACAGACTCCATTACCGGTCAGATTTTCCCCAGCGGATATGGCCCCACTTCACAAGAGGTGCTGATTCCGGCATTTCTTGCTGCCTATACCGGAAATAATCCAAAAAAATATATCAGCTCTAAATTTCCGCGTATTCCTTTGCCCAACTGGCGCCTGACTTACAATGGCCTGACTGAAATACCCTGGGTGAAGAAAAGATTCAAAAACGCCACCATTTCTCATGCTTACCGCTGCACCTATAATATTGGCGGATACACCTCCAATGTACTGTTCTCAGATTCAGATGCAGACGGATACACTATAGTGAAAGACGCACTGGGCAACTATTTGCCAAAGTATGAAATTGCTCAGGTAAGTATTACAGAACAGTTCAGCCCACTGTTGAACATTGATCTGACCTGGAAAAACAGTCTGATCAGCAAGGTTGAGTACAAAAAATCGCGGAATCTGGCTGTAAGTTTTGCCAATAATCAAATGACGGAGGTCATTTCCGGCGAAATTACTGTTGGACTTGGCTACAGGTTCAAGGATGTGCGATTCGAGATTTCAGGTAAGGATTTCAAGAGCGACCTGAGTCTGAAAGCCGATTTCTCGATTCGAAACAACAAAACCGTGCTCCGCAAAATTGTTGAAAATGTTGATCAGATCAGTGCCGGACAGAAAGTCGTTTCCATCAACCTTTCAGCAGAATACATGCTGAGTCAGAAATTTACCATCCGCGCATTCTTCGACAAGGTTATAAACAACCCCTATATTTCGTCGCAGTTCCTCAACAGCAACACCAATGCAGGAATCAGCCTCCGCTTCTCGCTGGCACAATAAAATTTCTGTCTGACATTGCCGGATTTAAAAAAATAATGTAATTTTGGGCATTAAAATCAAATTCGCAATGAATATTCCTGAAAATTTACTCTACACCAAAAGTCATGAATGGGTTCGCGTTGAAGGCGAAACTGCATTTATCGGCGTTAGTGATTTCGCTCAATCAGAACTGGGTGATGTCGTTTTTGTAGAAGTTGAAACTGTTGGCGAAACCCTCGATCGCGAAGAAGCGCTTGGAACCATTGAGGCCGTGAAAACCGTAACCGATGTTTACATGCCAGTCGGCGGCGAAGTTCTCGAATTCAACGAAAAAGTGAAAGAAACTCCCGACCTGATCAATAAAGATCCTTACGGCGAAGGCTGGATCGTGAAAATCAAAATTTCTGACCCCGCTCAGCTGAACGACCTTATGAATGCAGCCAGCTATACTGCTCACACAGGTCATTAATACCATCAGAATTTAAGCAAAAAACCCCATTTCGGGCCATAAACTTATCTCTATTGGCCTTTTTCTGAAATAGTGTTTGTGGATTTTTTGTTTTAATTCATCTTTGCTCAGAATCATTAAAATTATTTACCATGGATATCAAGAAAAACCCGAAATACGACCTTGAAAGATTCAAGGGCCTTTTCCTCGAAGCAGGTTTAGTTATTGCGCTGGGTTTAATGCTGATGGCGTTTGAATGGAAAAAATACGACGACAACTCATCTGGCTTTGACCAAATGCAGGTTGTTGATATTCCTGAAGAAATGGTCGAAATCACCCGTCAGGAAGAACCAGAACCTCCTCAACCAGAGCCTCAGACTACGCTTCTCGAAATCGTTGACGATGATGTAGAAGTGCAGGACGATCTCGATATTAATGCCGAAGATGACCAGGATACTGAAGTCGGTGACTTTGTTGCTCCGGTTGATGATGGCGAAGATGTTCAGGTTGTAGAAGCTGAAATTTTCACCATTGTTGAAGAACAGCCTGGCTTCCCGGGAGGTGAATCATCACTGATGGATTATCTGCGCAACAATATTAAATATCCGCAGTTGGCACGTGAAAGCAATATTCAGGGAACTGTGTTTGTGACTTTCGTTGTAGAACCCAATGGCGCAATTTCAAATGTGAAAATTCTTCGCGGTATTGGTGGTGGTTGCGATGAAGAAGCCACTCGCGTTGTAAAAAACATGCCCTCATGGACTCCTGGCAAGCAGCGTGGAAAACCTGTTCGCGTACAGTTTAACCTGCCTATCCGATTCATTCTTGCAGGTTAGATTTAAAATAACTTATTGAAGAAACCGGCCTTTGCCGGTTTTTTTATTGCCTTTTACTTTCCAGAACAGCAACTACACTGATGGCTCATTGCAAAACGGGCTCGGCATCCATAACTTGAATCATTAATCTTAAAAACCAACGTTATGGAAACGAAAAAGAAAAAATCGAAAAACCTGGAACATTACAAAAGTCTGTTTTTCGAAACCGGTCTGGTTGTAGCACTCTTTATTGTACTTGCAGCCTTTGAATGGAAAACCTACCCATCAGAAGATGTCATTCAGAATAAAACTCCATTTGACATTGTTGATACGGATCCGATTATTTGTATTAAGACAAAAGAAATTCCACCGCCGCCCAAAATGGCGACAGAAATCAAAATCACACAGGAAGAAGTTTTGACTACCCCCGAAATATTCAATCCCGAATGGAATGAACAGCCGCAGGGACCTGTTTTCACACCAATTTCTATTCCTGAAGAACAACCCCAGATCGTAGATACCAACATTATCATTGTACCTCCGGTCATGCCTGAATTTCCGGGTGGTGATGCGGCGTTAGCACAATTCATGGGCGAGAACATTCACTATCCGACTCAGGATCGTGAAATTGGTCTTCAAGGAAAAGTCTATATTTCATTTGTAGTCGAAAAAACCGGCGAGGTCACTCATGTTAAACTTGAACGCGGCATAGGCGGCCAGTGCGATGGTGAAGCCATTCGGGTGGTAAAGAGTATGCCTCCATGGATTCCTGGCAAAAACAGTCTTGGCAGACCAGTCAGAGTGAAACTCACGTTACCTGTCCATTTCAGGCTGGTCGATTAATCATTTGCCGGAACGATGCGAAACACCATGTCGCCACGGCGCACCATGCGTGAAACGGCAAAAGCAAACCGGGCCCCCTGAGGCGCCATTGCGGCTTTGCCTTTGTCGAGATGAAGCTCTTCGATTTTTCCCTCATACAGGCCCGTCGTTGGGCCTGTAATTGTTATAAGTGTGTCCGGGTAAACAGCTCCGGTTTCGGCTTTTACTTCGGCAACACCAAGTTTCGAAAAGTAATTGGTCACTTTCCCGATAAATTCACGTCGTTCAGTCGCCGAAGAACCATGTCGATCCGTCCACTCCCCGGTTGATTTTCCCATGTAATAACCTTCCCAGAAGCCACGGTTATAGACTTTCTCAAGCCGCTTCATCCATTCTTCAATAGCTTTGGGAGAATAGGTGTTGTTTTCAATTGCTTCCAGCGCTTCTGAATACACTTTCACTACGGCAGAAACATATTCCGGCGGACGTCCGCGACCTTCAATTTTCAACACCGAAATGCCTGCACCAATCAGCTTGTCAAGGAAACCAACGGTGCAAAGATCGCGGGGCGACATAATATATTTGTTATCGATGAGCAGTTCGGTGCCGCCCTCGATGTCAGTCACCCGGTATGATCTCCGGCAAATCTGCGCACACTGGCCACGGTTGGCACTCCGGTTCAGATTATCAAGACTCAGATAACACTTGCCACTCACGGCCATGCACAAAGCTCCGTGAGCAAAAGCTTCAAGCCTTACAAGATTTCCAGATGGCCCGCAGATATTGCGCTCAACAATTTTATCGTGCAAACTTTTCACTTTTTCGAGCGACATTTCGCGCGACAAAACCATCACATCGGCCCATTGTGAAAAAAATTCAACAGCCTCAACATTGGTGATATTGGATTGGGTTGACATGTGTACATTCAAACCCAGCTTGCGAGCGCGATTTAAGACACTTACATCGGTTGCTATAACAGCGTCGATTCCCGCGGCAGCAGCCGTGTTAAGAATGCTACCAACCTCATCTGTTTCGTCATCAAAAATAACAGTGTTCAATGCAAGATAAGCTTTGGCGCTACTTTCACGACACAAACGTATAATATTCGCAAGATCTTCCTGCTGGAAATTGACTGCGGAAGAAGACCGCATATTCAGATTGCCGATGCCAAAATACACAGAGCCGGCACCAGCATCAAGAGCAGCTCTCAACGACTCATACGATCCAACCGGTGCGGTAATTTCAACTTTCATACAGCAAAGATAGACAAAGAATGCCTTAAATTTTTTGCAAAATAATTACGGTGTTATTTTATTTTAATATCTTTGATAAAACTAAACGTTGTTACAACCAAAACCACACCTATGAAAAAGATTTTTTTACTACTCGGGATTGTTTTTGCAGCTACCATGATCTCATGCGGCCCAACCACGGATGATGCTATCAAACACAACGACAACATCGTTGCAGATCAGAAAGAAATGCTTGATCTCGAAAGCGATTTCGTAAATGCAATTGTTGATGGAGAGGACGAAGCCGCCATCAAAAAATCATTCAAAAAATACAATGAATTTCTGGATGAAATGCAGAAGAAATATGATGAGATGGATGAGTTTGATGAAAAAGATACATTCAGAAAAGCAATGCTTGGCCTCATAAAAGAATTTAAAGACGTGGCTGATAATGAATATGACGAAATGGTAAAAATCTACACAAAAGAAGCTGATGCATTGACTGATGCTGATTTTGAAAAATGGGAAGAGCTTACCAATGTAGTTGATGAAAAAGAAAGCAAAGCCAACGATGATTTTCTGGATGCACAAAAAGAATTTGCAAAAGAATACAACTTTGAGCTGAAAGACTGATTTGTTTTACCACAAGTCAATCTGAATCTCTGAATCAAAAGGCTGTCGAAATACGACAGCCTTTTTTTATTAATTAAAAATGGTTTTAACCAGTCTTTTATCCAGTGAATTTTATACCGTGTTTACTTATAATAGTCCAATGTTAAAACCAGACTGTTGCCCAATTTGAATTTGTTAACGGCATAACCCAAATGTGAATTTGTAGTACGTCTTTGGACTATCTACAATTTCAATTTGGTATTATTCTCTACCTTTGCTGTATAAACGCAACTTTTTTATTAATGAGAAATTTGATAATCATCGCGGCCCTTATGCTCGCAGGTATTTCGGCATGCGGTCCTTCGCAGGAAAAGCGAAACGATGCAAATGTTGTTTACAATACAACGCTGGAAATTGTTGAAAAAGTAAATTTTCACGACAGTGCTTATGTTCAATGTATGCAATACCTGATGCGTGAAATACAATCGCCCGATCTGAAAAAAAACAAGAAGAAAACGAAAAATATTACGGACAGCATTGCATTACTCGACGGGTTTAGCGACTCCCTCATTGCTTCTATTGCTGCTGCAGAAAAAGATATTCAATCATTGCGAGCCGATAAGCCGAACTTCGACTTATTTGATTCAGCCGACAGCCTGCTCAACAAATACAACACAATTGCCCACGATATTTATCCGGACATCAACAGCCGGATGAATGAAATTTCGCTTCCTGTAAAAGATGCCGAATACACCAGCTTACTCAGACTGTCTTACCGGGCAGATTCCGTGCTGAATGCGGCCATAAACAACTTTAACACTGAAAGTGCAGCGTTCTACGAAAAATACGGATTGAAAGAATTCCGGAAATAAAACCGTGAAATTCTACTGAGGTTATTTTTATACAGGTTTTACCAGCCGAATATTGAGTTCGTCCAGCTGCTTCTGATCGACCACCGAAGGAGAATCGGCCATCAGGTCGCGGCCTGAGTTGTTCTTCGGAAATGCAATAAAATCACGAATATTATTTTGCCCGGCAAGAATGGCGGCAAAGCGGTCGAAGCCAAAAGCTATTCCACCATGGGGAGGAGCACCATACTCAAAAGCACCCAACAGAAAACCAAACTGAGCAGCCGCCTCTTCTTCAGTAAATCCAAGTGCCCTAAACATGCGCATCTGCAAATTGCGGTCATGAATTCGTATGCTGCCTCCGCCAATTTCGACTCCGTTAATAACTAAGTCATAAGCATTGGCACGTACAGCACCCGGATCGGATTCCAACATTTCCATGTCTTCGGCTACCGGTGAAGTGAAAGGGTGATGCATGGCAAAATATCGCTTAGCGTCTTCATCCCATTCGAGCAGTGGAAAATCGACCACCCATAATGCAACATATTTTGATGAATCGCGCAATCCAAGCTGATTTCCAAGCTCAAGGCGCAGATCGCCAGCAATACCAAATATTTTCTTTTTATTACCAGCAACAATCAGCATCAAATCACCGTCGGCAGCGCCACAATGATCTTTCCACGCTTTCAGGTCATCGGCTGTGAAAAATTTATCTACCGAAGATTTCGCCGTTCCGTCAGATGCAAACTTGGCCCAGATAAGTCCGGTAGCGCCAATCTGCGGTCTTTTCACCCAGTCGGTGAGCTCATCCAGTTGCTTACGGGTATACTCAGCAGCACCGGGAACCACAAGCGCCAGCACATGATCTGCTGAATCAAAAACACCAAAACCCTTTCCTTTGCCAAATTGTGTGATATCCTGAATCTGCATTCCGAAGCGAAGATCGGGTTTGTCGCTTCCGTAAAGGCGTATAGCTTCGCTGTACGGCATTCTGGTGAATTCGGGAAGCTCAATATTTTTGATTTTTCTGAACAATTGTTTGGTCAGTCCTTCGAAAACGTTCAGCACATCTTCGCGTTCAACAAACGACATTTCGCAGTCAATCTGGGTGAACTCCGGCTGACGGTCGGCGCGCAGGTCTTCGTCGCGGAAGCAACGTACAATTTGGAAATAGCGATCGAAGCCCGACACCATAAGTAGTTGTTTGAAAGTCTGCGGCGATTGCGGAAGTGCATAAAACTGATTGGCATTCATGCGGGACGGCACAATGAAATCGCGCGCTCCTTCTGGTGTTGAGCGAATCAGATATGGCGTTTCGATTTCCATAAAATTCTTTTCGCTCAGATAATTCCTGACTTCGAGCGCCATACGATGTCGCAGCTGGATATTGAACTGAAGCGGAGACCGGCGCAAATCAAGATAGCGGTATTTCATACGGAGTTCCTCGCCTCCATCGGTTTCGGTTTCAATGGTAAAAGGCGGAACCTGTGATTTATTCAGCACTTCCAGTTTTTGAACTTCAATTTCAATATCACCGGTTTGAATATTTTTATTTTTATTGCTCCGTTCGAGAACAATACCTGTTGCTCTGATTACATATTCACGACCCAGGCTGCGCGCGGATTCGCACAAATCCTTGTTTGCGTCAAGGTCAAAAATCAATTGAGTAATACCATATCTGTCTCTGAGATCGATAAAAGTCATTCCGCCCAGATCGCGGATTCGCTGTACCCATCCGCTGAGTACAATAGTTTGTCCTATATTTTCCTGACGTAATTCGCCGCAAGTGTGAGTCCTGTACATGGATAAAAATTTTCGCAAAATTACAATATTCAATCGTTTTAAAAGTTTAATTTTACATCCTTGTGTTACATATGACTACCAGAATCATTCTGCTTTTATTGTTCCAGCTGTCTGTAGCCCTGGCCATCGGTCAGGAAAATCTGATTTATAACGGAGGCTTTGAGACCTACCGGAATTGTCCGGAAGATTACATTCACTATCTCGAAGGGGTGACCGAACTGGCCCCTGGTTGGTTAATTAACAACACTTCAACCCCGGACTATTTCAACCGGTGCAGCATTAAAAGCAAAGTTGGGATTCCAGGCAATTTTGCGGGAACCATGGAGCCTCATTCAGGAAATGCATATGCAGGAATGATCCTTCGGGCCGATTCAAGCCGCTATCCATATTCCCGGGGCTACAATGAGCATCTGCAAACTGTTATCACCATGCCGCTTGAGCGGAACAAACTTTATTGTCTTGAGTTTTACTATGTGCTTTCGAGCAACAGTGGTATTGCCTCCAATGGACTTTCGGTGTATATGAGCAATGGCCGGCCGATATTTGACGAAGCGACGGAGGAATTTCCCTTCACGCCTCAGCTGGAGATAAAACATGACAGTCTTTTGAGTGAGCGCACTCAATGGAATCTGTTTTCCGGTGTGTTCAGATCGAGTGGTGAGGAAAAATATATTACCATCGGAAACTTCACGGATTATCGTGAAACCCGCTACACACCTATTGTTGAGCAGGCAACCGCTGAGATACATTCATTTGCATATTATCTTTTCGATGACTTCAGGCTTTATCAGGTCAAAAAAGTAGAAGATTGCAAATGTAATGTTATCCAAAATCAGACAGATTCCTTTCCTCCTGTTCAATACGCAAAAGAAGATTCTCTGTTCATGGAAGACATTGAGATTGGCGAAACAATAATTCTTCGGAATGTATATTTCGAGTTCGACAAAACCGAGTTGCTGCCCTACTCCTTTGCCGAGCTGAACAAGATCTACAACATTCTGGTGCAGTATCCGAAAATGACCATTGAGATTTCGGGTCATACCGACGTTATTGGCACTGAACGTTACAATCAGGCGCTGAGTGAAGCGCGGGCCAAGTCGGTTCTCGAATATCTGTACAACAAAGGAATCGCGCTTACCCGGATGAAATATATCGGTAATGGGAGCCGGCTTCCAATTGCAGACAACAATCTGCCAGAGGGAAGAAAACTGAATCGTCGTGTAGAAATTAAAATACTCAGCAAATGATGGAAAATATGGATGAAAAATTTATGGCTGAGGCTATGAAAGAAGCACAAAAAGCATTTCAAAGCGATGAAGTCCCGATTGGCGCGGTGCTGGTGCACAACAACCGCATTGTAGCCCGGGCATACAATCAAACAGAGCTTCTGAAAGACGTGACGGCTCATGCCGAAATTCTATTGATAACAGCGTATACAGCTGATTCCGGGATGAAGTATCTGGAAGACTTCACTTTGTATGTTACGCTTGAACCCTGCGCCATGTGTGCCGGAGCACTGAAATGGGCACGCATTGGTCGAATCGTTTATGCCGCAGATGATATAAAATTCGGATATACAACGCTTTCAGAAAAAATTCTTCATCCAAAGACCAGCGTTGTCAAAGGAATCTGTCAGAGAGAGGCTGCTCAATTGCTAAAAGATTTCTTTGGCAAAAAACGCATCTAAACCCAAAATTATTAGCTTTTTGAAGACAATACTTCTATTTGTTCTTAAATATTAGAGATTAATTATTACTTTTGCACATTGATTATAAAATATATAACTCATGAGCAGGTTTACTTTTCTGACTTTTCTTTTTGTCTTTTCAGCATTTTCACTGATTTCTCAACCCCTTGATGAAATTTCAAAAATGCAGACTGACAAGAAATACAGAGATGCTTACGACAAAGCAGAAGCTGCATTATTAGACAACAACTTTGAAGAAGCCCTTGAGATTTACCTCCAATGGGATTCGGTTTACAAGAATAATGCAAACCTGAATTTTAAAATTGGTTACTGCTATGCCAACATGAGCAGTGATAAACCCCGCGCCATTCCATACCTTGAGAAAGCAGCGCTGTCTGTGGTAAGGGAATATCAGGGCGACTATATCGAAAGTAACGCCCCGATTGATGTATTCATGCATCTTGGCATCGTTTATCATATAGACTACAAATTCAACAAGGCAGTTGAAAACTTTGATAAGTTTATTAAATACGCTGAGTACGATGATCCCGAGCTGGTCGACTCTATCAAAGTCCTCAAAGAAAAATCGTTTACTGCCATCAGGGTCATCAATAATCCATTGAGCATAAAAATTGAAAACCTGGGAACCGTTGTAAATACAAACTATCCTGAATACAGCCCTGTAATTACTTCGGACATGAAAACGCTGTATTTTACCAGTCGCAGAGAAGGCAGTACCGGAGACAAGAAGGACCCCAAAGGTCTTTTCTTCGAAGACGTATATTATTCAAATCTGGGTTCCGACAATCGCTGGACCACAGCAAAACACATAGGGGGCAAGATCAATACGGTAGGCCACGAAGCCACTATCAGCATTTCGCCTGATGGAAAAACCATTCTGCTTTACCGCGACGACAAAGGAGATGGCAATATTTATTTCTCAGAATTGCTTGAAAACAACGAATGGAGCAAACCCGAAAAATTTCCGGAACCCATTAATTCAAAAGGTTGGGAAACACATGCTTGTTTTTCGCCTGATATGAATTTCATCTATTTTGTTTCAAACCGTCCAGGTGGATATGGCGGACGTGACATCTGGGTCTCGGAAAAAATCGGAGACAGGTGGACTGAAGCAGAAAATCTTGGATCAACGATTAACACTCCGTTTGACGAAGATTCACCATATATGTTACCAGACGGGATGACGCTGTATTTCTCGTCGCAGGGCCATGAAAACATGGGCGGATTCGATATTTTCATCAGCACAATTTCAGAGGATGGATTCTGGTCGGCTGCTGAAAACATGGGCTATCCTATCAACACCACCGAAGACGATGTGTTTTATATACCGACTCCTGACGAGAAACACGCCTATTATTCATCCTCCAAAAACTACGGAATCGGGGGACAGGATTTGTATTATATGACCATTGTAAAGGCCAAGAAAAAGACCATCACTTTGCGTGGCCGTGTGGCTGATGCCAATTCCTACAAAGCACTGGAAGCCAGTATTGAATTCCACTCAAAAAACAAAGAACAGGTTGTAGCCAATCTCACATCTGATAAAGAAGAAGGCACCTACAAGACAACCCTGATGTTTGGTGACGAATACGAAATAAAAGTAAAAGCCGACGGATACAAAATGGGTACTTATCACATCGCTGTTGCTGATGATGAAAAACGCGAGGAGCTGGTACTTGATATGTTTCTGAGCAAACTATTGCTTGCCGGTGATACAGCCAAAGCGAAACTTGAAGATGTTCGCGTCGGTGAGAAAATCACGCTGAATAATATTTTCTATGATTTCGACCGCGCAACACTGCGTCCCGAATCGGTTGAAGAACTGAACCGGCTTGTGAAACTCATGACAGATCTGCCAACCTTAAAAATTGAAATCATGAGTCATACCGACAATGTTGGATCCGATGCCTATAATATGGATCTATCCGATCGCCGGGCAGAATCGGTTGTGACTTTTTTAATAAAATCCGGCATTTCTAAAGATCGTCTGGTTTCGAATGGCTATGGAGAATCACAGCCAGTAGCCACTAATACCAACGATCAGGGACGTCAGGCCAACCGCCGGACCGAATTCCGGATTCTGAGCAAATAAGCGATTTGCTAAAAAAATGTAATTTTGTCAAACGAAAGAAATATCAAGCTGTTATGAAAAAGTTGTTTTTTATCCTTTTGGTCGTCACAATGTCCATCTCAAAGGTTTCCGCCGATGAAGGAATGTGGCTTCCGCTACTGGTGGAACGTCTGAACTATACCGACATGCAAAAAATGGGACTCCAGCTCACTGCAGAAGAAATCTACAGCATAAACCACGCAAGTCTCAAAGATGCCATTGTTTCGATGAACGACGGCATGTGCACAGCTTTCATGGTTTCGAAAGAAGGGCTGATGATGACCAATCACCATTGCGGACTTGAGTACATCACAGAGAACTCAATTAAGTATAATTCAGACTATGTGCAGAATGGATTCTGGGCTTTGGATAAAAAACAGGAGCTTTATAATCCCAACCTCAAAGCCACGTTTCTGGTTCGCATTGAAGATGTCAGTCAAAAAGTTTTGCCGCTGCTCAAGGAATCAATGACTCCTGCTGAACGCGATGCAAAAATCAAGGAAATTTCGGCAAAGTTGGTTGGTGAAGCTGTTAGCGGATCACATTACGAAGGCGAAGTAAAATCTTTCTTCAAAGGCAACGAATTTTATCTTTTCATTTATGAAGTATTTCGCGATGTGCGTTTGGTAGGCGCTCCACCTTTGGCATTGGGAAATTTTGGAGCTGATGCTGACAACTGGCTCTGGCCGCGTCACACAGCAGATTTTTCTTTCTTCCGCATTTATATGGGACCAGATGGGAAGCCCTCTCCGTATGATAAAAGAAAAAATATTCCTTACGTTCCAAAGTATTACATTCCAATTTCGACCCAAGGTGTGAACGAAGGCGACTTCACCATGGTGCTTGGTTATCCGGGAACTACAGACCGCACCATGACTTCAGGCGGGCTGGATCTTACCCTTGAGACCATTAATCCTTCCATCATTAAAATTCGCGACACCAAGCTGCGACTGATGAAAGAAGACATGGACCGCGACCCTTCCATTAAGCTCATGTATCGCTCAAAATACAATCGTTCTTCAAATTACTGGAAATATTACATTGGGCAGATTGAAGTTCTGAAGCGCCTGAAAGCGATTGACAAAAAGAAGCAGATGGAAAGTGATTTCACCAAATGGGTGAGCGCTGATGCATCGAGAAAAACAAAATATGGCAATGCGCTGACAACAATAAACGAAGCTACTTCGGAAATAGCTAAGTATCGCAAAGCCATTATTTATTACAAAGAATGCGTTTTCAGAGGTCCTGAAATTATTTCTTTCGCCAATAAATTCGACTCACTGTATTTCTATCTGAATAAAACAGATATTCCCGAAGAACAGAAAGCTGCCAAGGTTGCTGACCTTAGTACAAAGCTCAAATACTACGCCTCTAACTACTATTTCAATGGTTACAATGTTGATGTAGATAAGAGGATATTCATCGCTTTGTTGCGCTTTATGAAAGATGACATCAATGCGGAATTTTATCCAACCGTTTTTGACGAAGTTGATAAAAAATTCAAGGATAATTTTTCATTATATGCAACCTATTTGTATGAAAAATCAATTTTTTCAAGCAAGGAAATGGTGTATGAATTTCTAAGAGAACCCAATGCTAAAGTGCTTGAAAAAGATCCTGGTTTTTTGGCAATGATGTCTTTCAACGAAAAACACAATCAAATAAAAGATCAAACTGTTGCTATGGAGCAAAAACTTGAAAACGGTGAACGGCTCTATATGAATGGTCTGATGAAAATGCTTGAAGGCAAGAAAAAATTCTACCCGGACGCCAACAGCACGATGCGTATTTCTTATGGAAAAGTGACCAACTATACACCAACCGATGGTGTTGAAAAGCCCTTCTATACTACCCTTTCAGAGCTTATGGCACGCGAAGACGCCAACAATCCGGACTTCATCGTTCCCGAAAAACTGAAAGATCTTTATAACAAAAAAGAATATACAAACTACGCCAATGCTGCCGGCGATGTTCCGGTTTGTTTCCTTACAGATTGCGATGTGACCGGTGGAAACTCTGGCGCACCCATCCTCAATGGCAAAGGAGAACTGGTTGGCATCGTGTTCGACATCAACTGGGAAGCTACAGCATCGAGTCTGAGTTATGTACCAGATCAGACCAGGACTATTTCGACAGACATCCGCTACATTCTTTTCCTGATTGAAAAATATGCCGAAGCTCCGAATATTATTCAGGAACTTGATATCAGAAAATAAAACAATATTTCTTCCGAATAGCTGCACATTGTTGCAGCTATTTTTTTGCAACATTGCCATGATCCGCAACAAGAAACGCTTTCAGCCAAGCGCCGAACGGACCGTGTTCATCGTTTGATCGCAACTCAAGTGCTGAATATATTTCATTTTTTAAATCAGGATATCGAACGCAAAGTTTACCGATAACCAGCAGCGCATTGTGGCGCACGGCCACTGGCTGTGCAGGATCGCAGGCAAATTCAAAACAAGCATCATACAGGATTCCTGTATAATCTTCATCGATTTCGTGAACATATCTGGCAAGCATACGAAGAAACTGTCGTCTGGGCCCGTCGCTTTTAAACAGCGTGAGATGCTGCACAATGCGGGGTATCATATCAGCAGCGAATCCATGCTTGATTTCATCGGCCTTTTCTATAACATTTGAAGAACGCATATCGAACGGATAATTATCCGAGAATGCAAGTGTTTCGAAACCGGCAAGCAGTTCAGGTTTTTTCAGTAATAAATCAACAGCATAATCAGCCGTTGCTCTGCAGCTATCGAAAAGTAATTTCTTTATGGCGTCGAGCTGCTCTTTCATTTTACAGCGGATCAACATCGACTATTACGCGCACACCTTTATTGTCGGGATGTGCCAGAAGAGCAATCAGCTGATCAGAAATCCAGGTCTTGTATGTGCCAAGATCTTTATTGCGGGGAAGCTTGATCAGAATGTTTTTGATGTAATAATTTTTTATCCTGCCTACCGGAGGATATTCGGGGCCGAGCAATTGCTTGTCGCTAAAACTCTTCTTTAAAAGCGATTTCAACATCGCTGAGGCCTTTTCCGCAACCGGCTTATCCTTGTGCATGACCGAAAGACGAATGAGACGTACAAAGGGCGGATACTGAAAGTTTATGCGCGATTGTGTTTCAAGCTCCATGAATTCAACATAGTTGCCTTCGGCGACATATTTCACAATCGGATTTTCTTTATCATATACCTGAATAAAAACCTGACCGCCGGCATCTCTGCGGCCCGCTCTGCCAGCCACCTGCATCATAGTCTGAAATGCATGTTCGTGCGATCTGAAATCAGGAAAAGCATGCAAATTGTCGGCGTTCATAATTCCAACCACATCGACACGACTGAAGTCCAGGCCCTTTGTAATCATCTGCGTGCCTACAAGAATACTGAACCGGCCTTCATCAAATCCTTTAAAAATTTCCGACATGGCTCTCTTTCCCCGGGTGGTATCCATGTCCATTCTGGCTATTTTGTAATCGGGAAACAAAATTTGCAATTCATCTTCGATGCGTTGAGTGCCCATTCCCTTCATGAGTATCTGCGAGCTTTTGCACGAAGGGCATTTTGTCGGTGTTCGATCGGTGTAACCACAATAATGACATTTGAGCAACTCAATATTTTTGTGATACGTCATCGACACATCGCAGTTGCGGCAAACCGGGGTCCAGCCACAGTCGCTGCATTCGATGTATGTGCTGTAGCCACGACGGTTCTGAAAAAGAATGACCTGCCGTTTGTGCATCACGGCTTTTTTTACGGCTTCGTACAACTCGGGACTCAATGGTCCGAGCATTTTCTTGCGAAAAGTTGCCTGACGAATATCGATAATGTGAACATCGGGATGCACTGCCACTCCGAAGCGCTCAGCCAAATCAACGCGGGCATAGACGCCATTGCTGGCATTCACCCATGTTTCGAGCGAGGGAGTAGCTGATCCGAGAATAATTCCCGCACCGGTTATCCGCGAAAGCATAACTGCGCTATCACGTGCATGGTAGCGCGGTGCAGGATCCTGTTGCTTATAACTTGAGTCGTGCTCTTCATCAACGATGATGAGTCCCAGATTGCTGAATGGCATAAACAATGCGGAACGCGCTCCCAGAATGAGTTTTGGCTCACCTTTCTCAAGCACCTCGTTCCATATTTCGACCTTTTCCTGCGCGTTGAAACGCGAATGATAGACCAGCAAATCTTTTCCAAAATATGCACGCAAACGGTCAACCATAAAATCAGTAAGTGCAATTTCCGGAAGCAGGTACAACACTTGTTTTCCCGAGGCCAGCATTTCGCTGATGAAGCGAATGTATATCTCTGTTTTACCACTACCAGTGACTCCAAACAAAAGAACTGGCTTGTTCTCAAGCAATTTATCCCTGATTTCGGAGTATGAATTCTCCTGAGCATCAGAAAGCTGAAACGTAGGTGCAGGGCTGTCTGACGACCATTCTTCAAGACGCGAAACGATGCGTTCTGCGGGTAATAGAATTTCTTTTCTAATTAATGCAGCAACCCCCGAAGTTCCTGCAACCTTGTTTAATTCTGTAAATGAGACTTCTTTTGTTCCGCGTGCAAGATTAAAATAAGTGAGTAATGCTCTGAACTGAACCGGCGATTTTTTCTCCAGTTTTACCATCAGAGCATTGAGTATCCCTTCGTTTTCGTAATCGGCTGCAATGGAAAGAAACTTTTGTTTCTTCGGTGTATACCGCTCTTCAAGCTCTTCGACAGGATGAAGAACTTTTTTCTCTATCAGCGATTTTATCAGATGATGAACTGCTTGCCGACCGGTGATGGATTGAATATCTACCGGTGTTAGCTTTTCCGCTTTCAGCGCGGCTTCTGCAATCATGTATTCATCATCGGACAGCTGACTGAAATCGTCATTGAAATCAGGATTGACTACATAAATGGTGTTGCTTTCAATCTTGAGTCCGGCCGGGATAGCCGCATTCATCACGTCGCCCTGCGGGCACATGTAATAGGAGGACATCCACTCCCAAAACTGCAGCTGGAGCTGATTTACAATCGGAAACACATCAAGTACATCCGAAATTTCCTTGAGGTTCATATCCTCATCTGGTTTCTGATCTGTGATTCGGGCAATGATTCCCGTAAAAAACTTCTTCGCGCCAAAATTAACAACCACACGCATACCAGTCTCCACCTGATCACGGAGATGTTCAGGGACACTATAAGTAAAATAACCTTTTAGTGGTAGCGGTAAAATAATTTGGGCAAACACATTGAAGATTTAAACAGATAAGGTCCGGATCATTTCCTTCAAATCCGTACGCACTTTATTGGTGTGTTTTACGGCCTCGCCAAAGGGTGTTTCGACCACTTCCCTTTTAATAATGCCGACCATAATGCCCGATTTGCCCGACAGCAGCGCTTTTACAGCATGATAGCCGTACTGACTGGCATACACACGATCCATACACGAAGGCGAACCGCCGCGCTGGATGTGACCGAGCACAGTTACACGAACATCATATTGAGGCAGTCTTTTCTTCACTTGCTCGGCCACGGCAAAGGCCCCACCGCTCTCATCGCCTTCAGCAATCATGATGATGCCGCTGGTTTTATTTCTGCGACGACCATTCTCAAGCTTATCTATAAGTTCATCAATAGAAGATGAAGTTTCAGGAATTAAAATATCTTCGGCGCCAACGGCAATACCACTGCGCAAAGCAATGAATCCGGCATCGCGGCCCATGACTTCAATAAAGAAAAGTCGTTCGTGCGAATCGGCAGTGTCGCGGATTTTATCAACAGCTTCAACAACTGTATTCAACGCTGTATCATACCCAATGCAATTGTCGGTGCCGGCCAGATCATTGTCGATCGTGCCGGCAATTCCAACAACTTTCACATCCTTATAAATCGAAGTGAATTCATGAGCGCCACGGAATGTACCGTCACCACCAATGACCACCAGAGCATCAATACCAGCCATCTTTATACTATTGTATGCTCTGTTCATGCCTTCCTTTGTCATAAAATCCTTGCTGCGCGCAGTTTTCAGAATAGTACCACCTCGCTGAATGATGTTGGCAACACTTTTCGTTTCAAGTTCAATAAAATCACCTTCTACCATTCCCTGATAACCGCGCCGAATGCCGGTTACCTGAAGTCCGTGAAAAATAGCAGTACGTGTTACCGCACGGATAGCGGCGTTCATGCCCGGTGCATCGCCACCTGAAGTAAGCACACCAATACGTTTTATTGAATTCATTTCTTTTCTGTTTTGCTAACTACAAAGGTAGCAAAAGCGGAGGGAATAATGAAATCTGGTCGTCTGATTTTAAAGAATACGTTTTGATCCCGCTGGTCGTGCTTCGATTTAGTTTATCCTGCTGTTGACTCTCCGACGAAGTTCCCCCCGCTGCCTCCTTCGATACTTTTCTACGCTTCGCTTCGAAAAACTCAGGATGACAGCGGGGCTGCTTATAACGCACTTTCGTAAAACCACTAAATATCAAACATAAAAGCAAAGACGATATTCCATTCACGCCACGGCGCGATAAACTCCCGGAGAGAATCGTAGAATATGGAATCGTCGGTGTTGCTGCAAACATAACGATTCCATATCCTCTGACTCCTACGTCGCCATCAGACGATGGAATATTATGTTTGCTACTGAGCAGATTTCAAAAACTAATAACTCGTCACAAACTCATCAGATACTCCGCCACAGTAGTAGCAGAAATTTCGCGCATACACGCACACTGAGCGGTTTTGCGACAGGATGAACATTCGTTTGCGGCGACAAAAACTTTTGTCTTTTTCCCAATGGGCGCCCAGCGACCGGGATGCATGGGGCGTATGGGCGGAAACAGGCCGATGGCATGAATACCGATTGCTGCTGCAATGTGCAGCGGTCCTGTACTGGCAGCTACAAGTCCATCGCAGTGTTGAATAAACAAAATGAGTTCGCTTAAAGTCAGCGTACCGGAAAGATCAGTCACATTCGAAAGCAGCATTGCAAGCTCATTTCGGAACAATGCGCCTTCCTTTTCTGTGCCGGTTAAAAATATTTTGAATTTGTCTGAAGGCAGCAATTTTATCAGCTCCGCGAAACGATCGATGCCCCACTCGCGCGCGCTGCCTCTGGAGCCCGGATGCAGTATCAGATTGAATTTTCCGTTATCAATGAGCGCGTTCAAATCAGCTTTCAGTGCTGTTTTCGGCGACAGCAATTCCATTCCAGCCAACTCTCCCATCGAAGGAACGTGAGTAATACCAATGCCTTTGAGCAATTCAAAATTCAATTGCGCTTCGTGAAGGTCGGAATTCTTGCGGGTGAAATTCACTTTCCTGTTGCAATTCAGCCAATGAAACGATCGGTGCGATGTTCCTACGCGTAGCTGAATTCCAGCTCTGCGGGCGGCCTTCGCGATTTCCTTGCGCGGAAAGACATGAATGATGGCATCGGCTTTCAGCTTCACTAATTCTTCAACAGAATTGTTTGAAATCTCGTCCCAGCTGATGAAGGAATCAATGGCCGGGCAGGTCTCCGCAATAGCTTTGGTGTAATTTCTTCCAAGAAAAATAATCTCGCATGCAGGATTTTGCTGTTTGATATAAACAGCCATTGGCAATGTCAGAATAACATCGCCAATGGCGTCGGTACGGCTTATAATAATTCTTTTCAGGTTCATAAACAGAAACTCAAAAGTAATCAAATAACTTAAATTCAGAAACGTCTTTTGTTGATGGATGCTTATAAACTCATTATGACTTCAAAAATTGCAGTTTCAAAATTCCTGGTTGTTCCGACATTCCACCGTCCGCCATGCTTCCCTTCGTCGGGCTCAGGGCAGGCTTCAGCTCAGCACATGGCTGGCGGACATGGAACCGTCGAAACAACCAGCAAAAACAACGGTTCCATGACCCGCAGCTCCTTCGTCGCTTCCGGACGATGGAATGTTGTTTTTGCACCTTGTGTTTTTAAAACACACCGCCGATCTCTCTGCGTCGATGAAATCGACCTGAGTGCATCGGCTCAACAACAACCCCGCAACGCAGAGAGGTCGCTGCGCAACGCACTCAGGTTGCGGAAAGTTAATCGTTGAACTCATCTTCTGAAAAATCATCGATGCTCAGCTCAGAGTCACGCTCAATACGTTGCTGTGTAGGAAACATGCTGAGATAAACCAGAATCAGAAATGACAGTATAAGCGCATAAATCCAGGCTTTGTCAACGAGAAAAAACACAATGCACATGGTGATGGCTGCATCGAGAAGCGCCATTCTGACAATAGCAGCAAAATAATATGCTTTCAACCGTTCTTCTTTTGGCTCTTTTGAACGGACACTATTCAGCATAAAGCGGTAAACAATGAATGCGCTCATAGCAGATCCAATAATTGCAACTAATCCGATCAGAAATAAACCCGGATTTTCACTATTCATCCAGACAAGCTCTGTGTCTTTGTTTAGGAAAAACGCAATGGCGAAAAAAATGAGCGCTTCAACCAGAAGAGCAATGTGAATAATCCTCAGCGTCTTCAGCTGTTTCATAAAAATCAGATTATGGTACCAGAACTTCGTAAGTATAGGTCAGCACCTTTTTTTCTCCGCCCTTGACATTCAAATCCCATTTGATTTCAGAGAGCGGATTTACTCCATAATACGATCCGGTTTTTTTGTTCGTGCCGGCTTCGGAAGTTTCTGTTACAGCCGCATAAATGGTTTTGTCAACTTTCAGATTGATGGCTTTTTCCTGCAGATTTTCAATTTTGATTTCACCTTTAATCACCACTTTCGCATAGCGTGTGCGGTTGATTGTTGTGTAGTTGTCCGTTCTCGATATTTCTTCTTCTGTGTAAGTGACAACTACATCGCTTGAGCGGGCAAGCTGTACACTGGTTTCGCCTTTCACAGGCGTGTATTTCAGCTGATCCTGTGCCAGCGGCATCAGGTTTTCATCGAGCACAAAAACAGGTCCTGTTGTGAATGGCTGTGTTGTCGCATTAGTCAGGCGAAGGCTGTGAAACACAGTCTGACGATTTTTCTCTGTATCCATGATGTAGCGGTTGCCCTGATAATTCACCAGATCGCCGATGGCCACTTCGTAGATGTCTTTATAAGTCGTATTCTGCGAAAAAATCATCACCGACGTCTTTGTGTTTTTTGGTAAAGTAACTTTTCCGCATTTGTAGAAATACAAATCGTTCGATTTCTCGCCACCCGTGTTGTAGTTGTAATAATTATTGTAATCGATTACGCCAGCGGTTGATTCTGACATAGACATGTCATCGGCCTGTACCTGATAGTTATCGAAGCGTGCATTCGAAAACTGATTGTAAGCAGCTCCGCCAATTGCGCCCCAGCCAAAGCCGGTCAGATAAGAAGTTGCAATCGGATCGAGCTGAGTGCCATAATAAAAGTTCGGACTACCTACAGTCAGCACCAGATCGGTGTTTGCAATATCATCCTCCATGTTGTTTTCAACGGTCGCTTTTAATTCAAGCTGAACTTCTTTGTCGTTCAGAATTTTTATATTATAACATGGAGTCCACTGAATACCGCTCTGCATGTACGACACACGCACGGGAATGGTACCAGATTGTTTATTGAAAGTTACAAATCCGCGACGCACAATACTGTCAACTTCGGCTTTTTCGATTGGATTTTCATCGAAGGAAATTTCTTTAATAAAAGTCGACGAAATAAATGTAGTGCGGTTGTCGGCGCCTTTCACTTTCAGTGTTGATGCTGAAGAATTAAAGTCGGACAGTGTGCCAGACAACTCGCGGATATTTTTTTCATCGAGCATGTACACTACGCGGAGTTTCTTGCCAATATTGGCTTTGAGCAATTCGTTGTATGAGAAAAAATTTCGTTTGTTTTTCAAAGTATCATTCAAAATACGGATCTGTTCGATTTTCACATCCTTGGTGGTTGAAAGCCAGTAGGTGCTCAGGAGTGGTGAAGGCGGCACCATGACCGAAGCCTGGTAGTTTGAAATATTGGCATTGCCTTCACGCATGATAAAGTAGGTGCCGTTTTTAAACACATTAAGCTGTGTGGGAACCGTGGTTTGAGCAGTTGCTGCAATGGCTGCAAAAACACATAAAACAAAAAGGCGGGTTTTCATAGATTTTTATTTTGTGCTAAGATAATAAATACGAAGATTTCCATAAAATGAAATTCATAATTAATTCCGAAAAGATTGTTGCGGTTAATGGTTAATGGTTATTGGTTAATGGTTATTGGTGAATGGAGGGATTTGTCTGATTGAACTATGTCGCGTATTACATTACCGCGCAATGAGCAAAAAGATTTTGTATTGTTCTTCTCCAACGCTTGCGATAGCTATCGCAACAGGTCGCTTACAGCGACGCAGAGAGGTTGGAGAAAATGCGGATTAAAAAATCATGAAATTATTCCAGGACAGAATTCTTAACAATTCTTTTCCCTGTAAATCTTGAGTTCAGTAAGCGTGCAACGCCCATGTAGTCAGGCTTAAAGAGAATAGTGTCGCCAACATGATATTTTTTTGAGCCGTTTTTTGCCCGATTCGAACCAACATCAACAACCGTCATATCCGAAGTTATGCCAACAAATTTCACTGTTTTATCCAAGGCTTTCAAGCTGCTCAAATCCACATCAATAAGTCCGAAATCGAGGATTGCCTTAATTGTTTTGCGGCCTCTCCGGGCCGAATCAAACTCAATCGTATGACCAACATTCCCGTCCGAAATAATACCATCCGGAACCATGTCTTTTTCGGCGAGTTCAATAATATTGGCATAGTATTCAAAAGTGCGTCCATCCAAATCGCGAAACAATTCATTATTCAGGGGACTTGTGCCAAAAAAGGCAGCCTCTCCAATTCTCAAATGATTTATGTCTGCCGGCATTTTGCCTGCATCGACCAGCGGCAAAGTGATAGAGCTACCGCCCGAAAGGATGGGCAAATTTCGGTTGAAACGCAACTCCAAAACCTGCTTATAAAGCGACAACTGTAAAAGCTTATCGTATGTGGGTTCTACACCGTACATACATCCCAGATTAGCGCCAAGACCAATCACTTCAATATTATCGAGATTAAAAACGCGGTTATAAAAATCGACCAGGTTATCGCGCAGGACCCCTTCTCGCAGCTCACCCAGTTCAACCATAATTACAACCTGATGCCGTCTCTTCATTTTTTTTGCAAAATCATTCAGCTTCACAATGGTCCTAAGCGAAGAATTCAAACTAATATCGGCATAACGAACTACATCTTCAGCATAAGCAGTTGCCGGTGGTTTTATATAAACAGTTATTGCCTCAGAACACACATCTTTAATATTTCGCAGCGATGAAATTCTTGAATCTCCGAAAGAATGAATCCCTTGCATCCGCTCGCGAGTCAGAATGTGTTCAAGCAATTCCCTTTCGCCCGACAACACTTTTGTAACAAGGCTCCAGGTAATATTTGCCTTTGCAAGAAAATTACTGATGGAAATAATATTTCCTGCAATTCGGTCAATGTTTATATTCAGCTCAGCCATTTCAATTTTTTTTAAAACGCATTTCTGCATATTTGTTTTTAAACCCGATTCTTTCGTACAAACGTTTTGCAGGGTTTTCATATTCAACATGAAGTTTTATATCTCCATCACACATTGAAATTGCCTTTTCAATCATCATTTTTCCTATTCCTTTTCCGCGCATATTTGAATCAACAGCAACATAAACAATTATGTTTTCTGGTATATAACCTTTCATACCGGTATGATTGACAATAAGTCCACCCACGATTTTTTCCCGATCAATAACGGCAATGATGAAACCGCCAGCCAGAACATTTTCAAGCAAGGCATAATCAATGCATTCTTCGATATCATTTATTGGATCTCCGTATGGCTGCAGATGAACAAAAAGAAAATTGCTGAAGTCTTTTCTCGAAACAGGCTCGACAAAATCGGACATTTGTTTGATAATTCTTGTTTCCATATCGCAAAAATTTATTGAACACGTGTTAAATGTGCACACATATTCATGGTTAATAAAAATCAAGGATCTGAAAGCCGTGATGGCAAAAAAATGACCCCTGTGCAAAAAACGGACGCGAAAACACATCACATTTTAAAAAACGGCAAAATCACCGCAATTACAAATATGAGAAATTTTTTGGAATTACACAAATTTTTAACACTTGTCTAACAAGTTGCAATCAAGCTTTTCTCTTTGATTATGCAGGGACAATTCGCGAATCTGAAAGGTTAAAAGCGATTATCAGCGCGCCTGTAAAACTTAACAATCATAAATCATTCGTCCCGGCGAACAAAAATCTAAAATCACGAATCTAAAATCACAAATCTAATATCAGATATCGTAAATCTATTCCTCTTCCATCCAGTCGTCCAGTTCGCGGCGATCTTTTTTGGTGGGGCGGCCTGTGCCTTTTGGACGTTGCATTACAAGCCGTTCGCGAACCAGGTCGAGTTTTTTGAATTCTTCTTCGGGGGTTAATTCCAAAATGTAATTCGGCAGCAACTTGGCTCCCACTCGCGATTTCGGAAAGTCGACAACCTGAATCGTTCGGGTAAATGCATGAAGCTTTATCACCACAACATCCCCCACAACCACGTCGCGTGCGGGTTTCACTTCCTGATTCTTAATGCTCACGCGACCGTTGCGACAGGCCTCGGTAGCCACTGTGCGGGTTTTGTACACCCTTACATCCCAGAGAAATTTGTCGATACGCATAGGAAAGATAAAAGACAAAAGTAAAAAGATAAAAGTTATCTTGAAAGCATTGAGAAATCGCATTTGCAAAAAACTTTCCTGCTGTCACACTGAGTGATGAAACATTCAGCTTTTTATATCACAGGTCTTCATTGTATCGAAGTGCTGCAGCAGGTTCCAGCTGTCTCCTTCGATACTTCGAAGCTGGTTCGCTAAAAAAGCTATAGGAGCGAAACTGCTAATGACACACATGCTTAAAACTCTGAAAATCAACAAAAGAAGTCGTACATAATTCCCGGTCGCCGCGTGTCCACAAGCTCTGCCAGTGGAAGCCGGGATCTCTTTTTATACCGCGGACTTTTCTTCTGTTGATTTTCGCTGTCTCCTTCGATACTTCGCAAGCTATTTCACAAGAAGCGCTACAGGAGCGAAACTCAGGATGACAGCAACTTAAAGTGTCATTTTTCATTTAGGTTGTAAAACGTGTTTTGCTGGCAGTCTCAGGATGACAGCGAGGGCGTGGTTGCAAGGCACGCATCGCTGAAGATCTTTGAATCACAGCGAGTGCGCCATATTAAGAGTAAAAACAGCTCTTACAAAAAGTTACTTCTCTCTGAAGAACAGTTGTATCTGGCAACCTTTGAGGTCGAAGTTTTCGCGTAGCTTTCTTTCAACAAATCTCCGGTATGGTTCCTTGATATACTGAGGCAGGTTGCAGAAAAACACAAATGTAGGATAGGCCAGCTGCAGCTGTGTGATGTATTTAATTTTCACACGCTTTCCCTTGTATATCGGCACCGGAGTTTCCTGCAGAATAGGCAGCATCACATCATTGAGCTTCGATGTCGAAATATGTCTGCCGCGGTTTTCGTGCACCATCTGCAAGGCTTCAAGCATTTTTATCACGCGCGTTTTTTCAGTAGCACTGGTAAAAATCACCGGAACATCGGTTTGTGGCACCAATCGCGCAACCAGATTTTCCTTGTATTCTTCCATGGTCTTATGATCCTTCGGCACCAAATCCCATTTGTTCATGGCCACCACAATTCCTTTGTGATTTTCATTAATAATACTCAGGATGTGCAGATCCTGCGCTTCGAAACCTCGTGTTGCATCAACCACCAGCAAACAGATGTCGCTGTTTTCAATCGAACGGATAGCACGCACGGTCGAATAAAATTCAACATTGTCGCTCACCTTTGATTTCTTGCGGATTCCAGCGGTGTCAACCAGCATGAAATGAAATCCGAATTTCTCGTATTCTGTAAAAATGCTGTCACGTGTAGTGCCTGCAAGTGGCGTTACAATTGATCTTTCCTCACCGATAAGGGTGTTGAGAATAGAACTTTTACCTGCATTGGGGCGGCCAACAATGGCTATACGAGCAACACCCGGGTCCGGTTCTTCTTCCATCGGATTGAAATGTTTTACAATCTCATCAAGCAATTCGCCGGTGCCAGAGCCATTCACAGCGCTGACGGCAAAAATTTCGCTCAGTCCACTTGAATAAAACTCGCCAATGTTCAAAGCCTGGGCATTGTTGTCGGCTTTGTTCACCGCCAGCACTACGGGTTTTTTGCATTTACGCAGCATGTCGGCTACATCTTCATCCATAGGCGTGAATCCTTCGCGCACATCGGTCAGAAAAAGAATTACATCGGCTTCGGAAATGGCCAGGTGGACCTGTTTCTTGATTTCTTCTTCGAAAATATCTTCGCTGTTATTGACGTATCCGCCGGTGTCGATCACCGAAAAATGTACGCCGTTCCAGTCGCTTTTTCCATAATGACGGTCGCGTGTCACGCCACTTGTCGCATCTTCGATGGCAGCACGTTCGCCTACCAATCGGTTAAATAAAGTCGATTTGCCCACATTCGGGCGTCCAACGATAGCAAGTATATTGCTCATATTAATATCCCAGTTGTTTTAAAGTTGTTTCATTATCTCGCCAGTCCTTCACTTTCACATTCAAATCGAGGAACACATGTTGTCCAAGAAATTCCTCAATATGTTTGCGCGAAAGTGTTCCAAGTTTTTTCACAGCACTTCCGCCCTGCCCGATCAGAATCCGCTTCTGACTTTCGCGGCTTACAAAAATCGTGGCGCCGATTTTCGGAATGTTTTCGTCTTCCTTATAGTAATCAATGATTACCTCGCAGTGATACGGAATTTCCTTATCGAAAATATAAAAAATTTGTTCCCGCACCATTTCCGAGACAAAGAACCGGAGGTTTCGGTCACTCAGCACATCCTTCGGATAATAGGCCGGATGCTCGGGCAATTTTTCCAAAACACGACCAAGCAAAACATCTACGTTGAAATTGTGCAGTGCCGAAATCAGCATTACGTCAGCTTTTGGGAAGACCACTTCGTATAGATTCATCAGCTCCATCATCTTTTCCTGCTGACTCAAGTCGACTTTATTAATGCAGACAATGAGCGGAACTGTGAGGTTTTGCAGGCGCAACAACAGATTTGGATTGAGTTCGCGAGTTTCAGGTTCAATAATAAGAATCACAATATCGGCATCCTCAAACGCGGCATTGATATAACCCAGCATCTTGCGATGAAGCTCATAAGAGGGATTTTCGACATAGCCCGGCGTATCAGAAAATACAATCTGATAATCGTCGGTACTTAGAAAACCGAGCACACGCTGGCGGGTTGTCTGCGCCTTAGGCGAGACAATAGATATTTTTTCACCCGTCAAAGCGTTGATCAGCGTTGACTTACCGACGTTAGGGTTTCCGATTATGTTGACAAATCCGCTTTTATGCGACATTTTTGTTGTGGGTATTAAAATTGTTGTATCTTTGCAGTCCCGAATTGCAAAGGTAAGCAAAAAAAGGCATTCAAAGATATATTGCGGGGTGGAGCAGTGGCAGCTCGTCGGGCTCATAACCCGAAGGCCAGAGGTTCGAGTCCTCTCCCCGCTACACAGAAAAAACCGGCTTTCAGCCGGTTTTTTTATTTAAGGCATGCGCCATGCTCACATGAGCGCAAGCCTTAAATAAAAAACGATGCAATCCAAAGGATTGCAGTTTTTTCTGTGTTAAGCTCCCCCACCAAGGTCCGGCGGCCGATAGGCCGTCATTCCTCTCCAGACAAAATCTTCAGCCCCATTTGTCATACTTGCATGACTGAAATAAAAAAATATTTAATTTTGACTGGCTCTCAGGAGTTGATGATCCCCCCTGAAAACGCTCAATTTACAAGTCAATAGTAATAATTAAACAATTCATGAAAAACTCTTTTCAAATTATAATAGGCAGTCCGGTAAATTACAAGAAAATAGTTGCTTACATTGTAATTGATGGGAATCACGTCGCTTTACTAAGTCAAGAAGAAGGAATAGAGAAAATTAAAATCGAGTTTTTTGATGAACCCAAAATCAAAGAATTGAATTTTGAAGTTTTTCTTGAAGCTCTTAATAAGGCAAAAGCTGAATTGCTAAAATAAGTATTTCACCTCCCTTACAAAAACAACATCTGTTATCGTAATAATTGTTGACGACAAAATATTAGCACGCATATCTGTGAAAATGGCTTCAGTCGCAAACTGAAAGGTATTTCATCCGCTGAAATACAAAGACCTGCTGAGGGTATATAATCTGTGGACAAAAGAGAGGGCAGGCTTCGAAGATTTTCCAGGAGTATCCATGTAATAAAAAAGGTCTTTGAAGAAGTTGCAACAAGTAGTCAAATTATATTTGCTACAAATTTTTAAATGTTCAACTTAAACAAAGACCCTATGAAGACTCAAAGAAACAAAAAAATCGAGCTCAAAAAGCAAAATTTCGATGGAAAAA
>Ga0209417_1000256_pt1 | contig 138395 bp, 123 predicted proteins | sample RifGroF2_FD_184002 | JGI IMG/M metagenome (GOLD analysis project Ga0209417, IMG submission 184002) | Groundwater microbial communities from Rifle, Colorado, USA - Groundwater F2 (SPAdes) (version 2) | ecosystem: Environmental > Aquatic > Deep subsurface > Groundwater | place: Rifle, Colorado... | reverse complement strand
CGCAAGTTAACGATGGCCTTTTTACAGGATTGGCAGCCGGTTTTTACATCTGCCTGGTAAAGGATGGTTTTGGTTGCGACACCACTTTTATTGTCGAAGTGGAACACCGGGTTTCGCAAATCATCGAAGCCATTGCCGGAAACGGGTACACCTGCATCGGCAATGCCACCACCTGCCCATTGCTGATCAACAACTTTATGGAAGTAGATAGTTTTCATGTGACTTTGGTTTACGACCCTGCTATGGTGGAATGTACCGGGTATTTTCAGATACATCCTGAATTGGAACCCGGTTTTCAGGCCAGCCTGTTTCCCGATTTGGGCGAAATCAACCTGAGTTGGAAAGGTGAACAACCTCTTAGTCTGCCCGACACCACCATGGTGACGCTGGTGTTTACAGCCTGGGGCGAAGGAAATCCCCAGTTAAGTTGGCTCAACGACCAGGGACAAAGTCGGTTTTTTGATACATCGGGAAATGAAATCAATGCCCAACTGCAGCCCGGAAACATCAGGGTGTTTTCACGACCTAAAATACTGCCGACAGGTATCCAATCAGTTTGTGCAGGAGAATCATTGAGGATTTCCCCCTTCGTTATTGGCGGAACGGGTGAATTAAAATATGATTGGATCGATCCTAATGGAAATACAACCTCAAATGATCTCCTTTGGATTGACAACATGACAACGCAACAGGCAGGAAATTATTCAATCACCGTTACCGACACCATTGATTGTCAGGATACGGATACCGTGTTGGTCATCGTTGGCACGGGGCCGTCCATCGCCTTTTCGGGTTACGACACCCTGTTTGTGGAACAGGGGTACATTCTGGATGCCGGAAACACGGCCCAAAGTTATTGGTGGAACACCGGCGATACCACCGCACAAATCACCATCGACAGCATCGGTCAATACCTTGTGTTGGCCACTTCATTCGAGAACTGCAAATCGGCCGATTCGGTGTACATCCTCTGGGCTGGGAAGTCGTTCTTCATACCCAATGCCTTTACGCCCAATGGCGATGGGCTGAACGATGTGTTTGGCGTTATTCCGCGGCTGGATTATGTCAACCGGTTTCATATCAGCATCTACAACCGCTGGGGACAAATGATCTTCAACACCTCCGACCTGAACCAGGGCTGGGACGGCACTTTCAAAGGTGAAGCCTGTCAGGCAGGGGTTTATGTATACCGGATTGTGTACCAGGATTTTGGCATGGGCACACAGGAAACCAAAGTGATGGAGGGAACGGTGGTGCTGGTGAGGTAGGAAGGAAGGATTTGTTTAGGTGTTTATGTGTTAAAATGTTTTGTGTTAGGAATCTCAAAAAAGTCCCGATGGCCATCGGGATCGGCACGACCGATATTGTAAGCCTGGATTTTAATCCAGATAGTAGAAGGCACGGTGGTGCCGGTGAGGTAAGTATTAGAACACGGGTGACACGGGTTGAGCGGATGGACACGGATTTTTCACAGTAATCACATCAAAAAATACACAAAGCAACACCCAAATTATCAAAGGTTTCTATTATTCCGAGTTAAAAGACACCCGGAAAAAGGGGTGTTGGGTCTCAAAATAACAGGGCAATTTTTTAGAGTGTATAGGGTTTATGGTGAAAGAGTTGTTTTTGCCTGTTTATTATATAATGGCAGGCATCGTGTAGTCAGACTACTCGTGATGCTCATATTCATCCTGATTCAAGAAAAAATTCCCCAGAAACAGACCCATCTACCTCATCGCCACTGCTTCGATTTCCACCAAAGCACCCAATGGCAGTCCTTTAACCGCAAAAGCCGCTCTTGCAGGTGGTTGGGTTGGAAAATAAGTCCCATAAACCTCATTCATCGCCCCAAAAAGTGACATATCACTCAGGTAAATGGTGCATTTTAATATTTTGGATAAATCGTTTCCAAAATTGGCCGCGTTAACAATCGCCCGAATATTTTCCATCACTTGCCGGGTTTGCTCTGCAATACTACCTTCCACAATTTTTCCGGTAGCGGGATCAATGGGCACCTGACCCGAAATAAACAACATGCCATTATTTTCAATGGCCTGGCTATAAGGACCAATGGGCGCCGGAGCGTTGTTGGTAAAAATAACTCTCTTCATGATATTTTTGATATTAATAAGAATTCGCAATGGGTCTCAAAGGTATAAAAACTAACTAAATGCTGAATTTACATCGTTGAAATAAGCGCTTCACACTCCACATTGCCAGAAACCTTAATTTCCATGAGATGATAAAGAAGTTGTTGTTTCGGGAAGATCGTTTGACAAACTAACGGGTTTGTCCTACTTTTGCAGGCTCATTAAAAATCGACCCATGATACAGAAATGTTTATTCGCTTTGCTGATCGTTATTGGCCTTCAAGGTTATAGCCAATCCATTAACAAAGTAATTATCGACCCCCAGATAAACAAAGAGGTAATGATTGGTTATTGTAACCAAAACGGTTTTGAAAAGGGCGTTTTTGCCGATTTTTTCAACCCGGGCTTTGAAAAATATAATCCATCAAATAAATACATTGAGCGACTTAGGCCTATGATTGGCGAGGTTGAGTTCACTGTGGTGCTGGGTACCTGGTGCAGCGACAGCCAGTTGCAAGTTCCTCATTTTTTTAAAGTACTCAAAGAGGCCGGGTACAGCGATAAAAGAGTGAAAGCCATTGGGGTTGATCGAAGTAAGTCCGCTATTTTGGTGGATATAAAAGATTTGAATATCGAGCGGGTACCTACCTTTATTGTGTATAAAAATGGAGTAGAGATCGGCCGTATCATCGAAACTCCTGAAAAGTCGATAGAAAAGGACTTGTGGAAGATCATTTCAAATTACCTTTAATGCAAAATCATTGACCATGCTTGTATTTAAAACGATTGATGAAACCCGCAAGTTTGTGAGCCAGGCCCGGGAACTGGATCAAACCATAGGTTTTGTGCCTACCATGGGCGCTTTGCACCCCGGCCATTTAGAGTTGATGCGCCGGGCAAAAAAAGAAAACGACCTGCTGGTGGTTAGTATTTTTGTGAACCCCATCCAGTTTAATAACGCGACGGATTTGAAGAAATACCCGCGTGTGCTGTTCAAGGATCTGGAGATGCTGAAAACCATCGATTGTGATGCTGTTTTTGTCCCATCAGTTAAAGAAATGTACCCTGAACCCATCAACAAAACATTTGATTTTGGCCTCCTGGAAAAGGTGATGGAAGGAGCTTTTCGTCCCGGTCATTTTAACGGAGTAGCCATTGTGGTTGAAAAACTCTTTGAAATAGTGGAGCCTCACAAAGCCTATTTTGGTGAAAAAGATTTTCAACAGTTGGCCATCATTAAAAAACTGGTGGAGATGGAGAGAATTCCTGTTGAGATCATTCCGTGTGCCATTGTACGCGAAAACGACGGACTCGCCATGAGTTCGCGCAACGTCAGGCTTTCGCCCGAAGAAAGAGCAATAGCCCCTCGCATTTTCAAAGTATTGAAGGAGGTAGCCGGCAGGGCAAGCGAGATGGATCCGGTATTGCTACAGCAGTGGGGGATGAAACAACTGCAAGCCGAGGAGGCTTTTGATGTGGAATACTTTCAAATTGCTGAAGACGTCACCTTACAAACTATTGTCAACTGGCAAATTGGACAAGATGCACTGGCCTTTGTGGCTTTAAAGCTTGGCCAGGTGAGATTAATAGACAACATTCGAATTAATTCATAATTTCGCGGTAGGTTATCCACTCAAATTGCTCGTCTGTTCATGAACATCAATATACTAAAATCAAAAATTCACAGAGCTACCATTACCATGGCAAACCTGAATTATATAGGTAGCATTGCCATCGACGAAGACCTCATGGAAGCGGCTAACCTGATTGAAAACGAGAAGGTTGAAATTTTCAATATTAACAACGGGGAGCGTTTGGCCACTTACGTGATAAAAGGCACACGTGGATCTGGTATCATTTCCCTTAATGGTGCAGCTGCCCGAAAAGCGATGGCTGGCGATTTAATTATAATTGTATCGTATGCCACCATGGATTTTGAAGAAGCAAAAAAATTTAAACCTTCCATCGTTTTCCCTGATAGTAATAACCAAATAAAATAATTTTTTTGCCAACAATTCTACGAAAAAGAAGCTTAAACCTAACTCAATACCTCTTCTTTCTTGGTTTTGGGATATTTCTGCTGTGGTTGTGTTTTCGTAAACTGGACATGGCTGAAGTGTGGATCGATATCCTGTCGGCTCATTACAGCTGGTTGGTTCTCTCCCTTTTGGTCGCACTAACTTCTCATATTTTTAGGGCTTTGAGGTGGAACTTATTGATCAATTCCATGGGTTATAAAACCCGTCTCTCGACCACTTTTTTTTCAGTAATGGTGGGCTATATGGCCAATACCGCAGTTCCAAGGATGGGAGAATTTATGCGCTGTGGCGTGTTGTCGAAAAAAGAAAAAATTCCATTTAATGCTTTGTTTGGAACGGTGATTTCTGAAAGACTTTTTGATTTAATAGTATTGGCTTTTATTATCGTATTGGTAGTGATTTTTCAGTTCGATCTGTTGGAGGGATTATTGAACAAAATGTTTGGTGGCATGCAGGATACCTTATTTTCCGACATGACACTCCTTTTCATATTTGTACTGGCTTTGTCTGTTTTTTTTGGCCTCGTGGTTTTCTTGATTAGACGTTATAAACCAACCATACAAAAGCTCATTATTTACCGGAAAACACGAACTTTTCTTATTGGATTGATCGAAGGTATTAAAACCATCATCCACCTGAAAGAAAAGCTGTTATTTCTTCTTTATACTTTTGTCATCTGGCTGGCTTATGCCTTGATGGTGTATCTGCCCGTTTTTATGTTCCCCGAGACCAGCCACCTCGATTTTATTGATGCCATGACATTAATGTCTATTGGAAGTTTGGGCATAGTAGCTCCGGTGCCGGGTGGAATAGGAGCTTATCATTTTATTATAAAATCCATTCTTTTTGAACTTTATCACATAAATAGTTCCATTGCCGGATCGTTTGCGGCCATTACACATGCAGGTCAGACCTTGTTGAACGTGCTTGTGGGGGCTTTCTCCTATTTTTCTCTCACCATTCTTTCCAAAACACAAAAACCTCTCAATGAACAAAACTGAACTCATTTCCAATAAAATAATGAACATCGAAACCCTTTCCAAAGCCTTGGCAGTATGGGAATTAAGAAGTAAGAAAATCGTTTTCACCAATGGTTGTTTCGACTTGCTCCATCTGGGTCACATCGATTACCTAAGTAAGGCTAAAGATTTGGGCGACATTTTAATAGTGGGCGTCAATACAGATAATTCGGTAAAACGTCTCAATAAAGGAGAAAACCGCCCTATCACCAATGAACTGTCGCGTGCCTCCATTATTGCTTCACTATTTTTTGTGGATGCGGTGGTTTTGTTTGATGAAGAGACCCCCCATGAACTGATTAAAATCGTTCAGCCGGACGTGTTGGTAAAAGGCAGCGATTACAAACCTGAAGACATCGTGGGATATGATGTTGTGATGGCCAAAAAAGGGGAAATACAAACCATTGACTTCCTTGAAGGGTATTCTACCACTGCCATAGAACAGAAAATCAGGGGAAGCCTGATCAACTAAAAGTTATTCTTCGTTAAACTGCAAATTGGTTTTTAAGCCCAATGCCAGGGTATCCGATTCGATTATATCCCAGAAATGTACCGAGCCGGGGCCTTTGTCTTTGTTGGTGAGCACGATCAGGGTTTTGTGGTGCCGCATATCACGAATAAAAAAAGTACGGAATCCTTTCCACCACCCAAAATGATAAACCACACTGTCCATGCCGCTTTTTATCCGCCATCCAAAGCCATAATTGTCCTTTCGTCTCGAGTGCCTCGGGCTGCCTGGTGAAAAGGCCAATTTTAACAGGGAATCAGGTACCAGTGTGCCCTGGTCGAGCGCTTGGTCGAATTTGTACAGGTCTTCGACGGTAGAATACACATTTTTATCGCCCATCACACCGTTCAGGTAGTCGTTCTCCATTTCGCGCCAACGTCTTCCCCGGTGATAGAATCCAGATATCCCTTTTCCAATATATTCAGACATGATTGAATCCCCACGCATGTTATGAACAAAAGAATTTGTCATCCCCAACGGTTTAAATATCCGCTCCTGAACAAAATCATCAAAATGCTGACCTGAGACGACTTCGACAATTTTAGCCAAAAGGGCATAGTTTAAATTGCAATAATGAAAGCCATTGTTAGGTTTGAAATACACCTCAGGATGATACTTGATCAATAAAGCCATCATATCATCATTATCCATGGGTACATGCTTATTCTCCCACTTGTCATGCGACAAAGTCATGTATCGGGGAAGTCCTGAACGGTGTGTCATTAACATTCGCGGAGTGATTCCTTCATAAGGAAAGTTGGGCAGATAGGCTCTGATATCCTGATCAAAATTTACTTTGCCTTCGTTGTTTAGGATCAGAATGGCCATGGAGGTGAACATTTTTGATACCGAGGCTAGTTGAAAAGCGCCATCAACGGCCAACTCACCCTTGTTCCTCATGACATCAGCAAAACCATAAGCTTTCTTTAGAATAACATGTCCTTTTTCTGCATATAGGACGGTGCCATTAAATCCGGTGACACGCATCAATCGCTCGAACGTTTTATCAAGTTCGTCCCTTTTTTTTTCGATAACGAGACTATCAAGATAAATGATGGAGGGCGTTTTTAATTTTGGGCTCACCTTTGAAACCTTATCTTCAATGGGTTCCTGTTGTCCACACGACACCATTAAAAAAACCAGGAAAACCAAATAAATAAAGCCAGGTATAAAGGACGTATTTTTCTTCATTGGCCGCAAAATTAGTAAAACTAACCACAGGCTCTTTCAGTTGTAATCTCCATTTTTAAAATAAAAATATCCACATTCGGATAATGCTAAAAGTGGAATTGAAAATACCTTTAACTAAGAAACTAACCTTCAATTCATTGTTTTTAGCGGCATATGTTTTGCACTAAAGAAAAAAAATATTTATGTTGACTTCCTTAGCCTTTGGTTATTTCTTAAGTGCGGTTGCTGTTTCCTTGATCTCATTCGGAAGGCGTATCAGCTTTACAAATGCATTGACAATCAGTATTTTTCTTACTCCGATAATTGGGTTGATAACAGTTTTGAATATCGGTCGTTCTCTCAGGGTTTCCCGGTATATTACCAAATATCAGTGCCCTCAATGTAAAAAAGAATTTACTGAACCTCATTTTATTTGTCCGCAATGTGAGGAGAAAAAGCTTCAAATTGACCTTCATCAAATCAAGCACCTGCAAATTACCTGAGGCTATCCACCAATCATCAATTCCGAACCACGCATCCTATTGAGTTCTTCCTGACAATTTTTGCAAAAACAATTCTTTTTCTGATCAAGATCCTCCACATAGGTGCTCGAACGCATGACGCAGTTCGGATACGGACAATGGATCAGGCCAAATGTATGCCCCAGCTCATGAATAATTACTTTCCTGAAACGATCAATCAGCAATGGATTGTTCTGTTCCAGACCGTACAGCTCATTCTTCAGACGGAAAAGTGAGGCTATTCCTGTATTCCCATTTAAAAAGGCCTGCCCGAAAATATAGGTCAGAATGGGAATAAACAAGTCCACTCTGAACAATCCAATTGACTTTATGGAATCAGGTGGTGATATTTCTAATACTTCTTTTAGTATTCCATTGGCATCATACTGTCGGCGCCCGGGATGGTAGTAGCAGCTTAAGTCAAAGCTGTATAATTGTTGAATCACAGGATAATGAAATTCGCGTGTTATATCTTCAGAAATCACCCTGAGAACATTTTTCTCAAAATGACCGCCCGAAATGATGGTGATATACTCCTTTTCCAATCTAAAGTCCTGTTTAAAAGGTTGAAGTCAGCTTTGCTGAGGTTGTCTGGCAAGTGTTTAAATGAACCATGAAAAGTACATTATTCATCTAATTTCAGATCGTATTTTTTAATCTTGTTATATAGCGTCACCCTGTCGACATTTAGGGCTTTTGCCGAACGCGAGATGTTCCACCCGTATTTATTCAGGATCATTGCGATGTGCTTTTTTTCCAGGTCATCTAAACTTTCGATGGAACTGTTGGCAACTTCCTTGCCCATCGGGAGATCTTTTAGCCTGATTTCCTTTCCATTGCCAATTACGATGGCACGTTCGATCATGTTTTCTAATTCGCGCACATTACCGGGGAATTCAAACTCTTCGAGATGCTTCAGGGCTGCCGGCTCTATGGAAATTAAATCCCTGCTCATGGAGGTACAGTATTTCTTAATAAAATGATTTACCAGCCGGGGGATATCTTCTATTCTTTCGCGCAAAGGCGGGATTTTAATATTCACCACGTTAAGTCGATAATATAGGTCCTCACGAAAAGTGCCATTTTTTACCATGCTTTTCAAATCTCTGTTGGTGGCACAAATCACCCTGAAGTCGGAGGATATTTCTTTGTTGCCTCCCACCCGAACAAAGGTCTTCGATTCCAGTACCCGAAGCAATTCAATCTGCATCTTCGGCGAAATAGTGGCAATTTCATCCAGAAATATAGTTCCTCCATCGGCCATTTCGAACCTTCCCTTCCGGTTGAACGTAGCACCGGTAAAGGCACCTTTCTCATGGCCAAAAAGCTCACTTTCGAGCAAGCTTTCGGTCAGAGCACCACAATGAACACTAATCAATGGAAAGTATTTTCTCGACGAATTGGCATGTATTGCCCTGGCAATTAATTCCTTTCCGGTACCGCTTTCGCCGGTAATGATAACGGATGAATTTGATTGGGCCACGCTTTCCACCTCCTTTAGCACCTTACCCAATGCCTCGCTTTCCCCGATGAGGTCTTCCACATCGACCAGGGAAGAAATCTTGTTTTTAAGATTTTCGTTTTCAGCTCTCAGGACAATCTGGGTGGTTGCATTGCGTATCAGGTGCGACAAATCATCGGGGTCGAAGGGCTTGGTAACATAGTCATAAGCGCCATTTTTCAGGGCTTGTACGGCCGTGTCGACCGAAGCAAAAGCCGTCATGACAATGAAGATGGGTTCTTTGTTTAGTGTTTTTATTCGCTTGTGCATTTCCAGTCCATCCATACCTGGCATTTTTATGTCGGCGAGGATGATATCAAAATCTTTTACTTCGAGCATCGACAGGGCTTTCTTTGCGCTCTCGGCACACTCAACGGCGTAACCATCATCAATAAACCAGTTATACAGGGAATCTCTGACAGATTCTTCATCATCGACGATTAAGATGGAAATTTTTTTTGCCATTTTACTATATTTTAAATCCTGCTAAGCGGGAAAATGATGGATATGGTGGTTCCTTTTCCAATTTCCGAGTCTACTGATATCTTTCCTTTATGATTTTCAATAATCCCATGTACAATGGCCAATCCAAGACCTATTCCACTCACATCGCGTTTGGTAGAGAAAAAAGGTTCAAAAATATGGGAGAGGTCTTCGGGCGCAATTCCGGATCCATTATCCGATATATCAAGCCTGACGCTGTCCTCATCAGGATTGGATGTTCTGACATAAATTTCACCCTGTTGCTCAATAGCTTCTGAAGCATTCACCAGAATGGCAACACAGGCTTGCTTTATCTGATTCGGGCTACAAAATATTTGATCTGATTTCGCTTTAAAATCGGTTAAAAAATTGATATCCGCAATCTTGATGGAATGGGTCATTAAGGCATAAGTTGCATCCAATAGCGGATGCAGGTGTGCTACTTCAAAATCATCCTGATCTTTTCTTGAGAAATCAAGCAAACCCTTCACAATATCACCACAGCGCTTGGTTTCCGTTTCAATAAGTTTGAGGTGCTTTAAAATGGAGTCTTTCTTTGCATGAGTAAACTCAGAATTGTTTAATTGTTTATATATCAATTTTGTATAAACAAGAATCCCTGATAATGGATTGTTAATTTCGTGTGCCACCGAAGAGGACAATTTGCCCAGCGAAGCAATTCTTTCTACGTGGATAAGTTCATTTTGCGCTTCAGACAGTTCTTCTGTTTTTCTTTGTACTTTGTACTCCAATTGCTGCGACCAGTTTTGTAATTCGTGAGTGGCCGTATCGATATTATCGAGCATATTATTAAAAGCGAGTGAAACCATTCTCAAGTCATCCAACAGGTCGGGTTTAATATCCAGCCGGATGCTGTTGTCCCCTTTCGACACCGCTTCGCTTGCACGAATGATTGAATTGAGCGGATTCTTAATCTTTTTCCAGGTGAAAATAATCAGAAAGGTCATCAGCAGCGCTGTGATTAAACTTACCAGGAGCAGGAAATCGGCAGAAGACTTGTCTTCAAACGAATCAATCTTATCCAGGGGTAATTTAATAATTAGTGACCCCAATACTTCATCCTTTTCATCGTGCGCATGACAATCGGCTGTATAGCATGATTTTTCATTCAGTATGGGCTTGCGGATCAACAAATACCTGCTACTGTTATCATCTTGTGTAATTCCGCAATCAGGCATGTCACCAACAATGCGATACGATTTTTCCTTTGATGGGAACATGGTTCCAAAATCAGCATGACAGGCACCACAATCCGGGTTACCGGGACCTTCTTTTTCGGTAGATATGGTAGTAAATGCAAGGCTGTCGCGGTCATCATACATGTTTACTTCGTCGATACCCGACATGGTACTGATAATATTCAGGGTTCGCTGAAGCATGCCTTTGTCGTTCTCAAGCATGGAATAATACAATGACCCTTCAACAATGGAACTTACATTGTCTCCATTTTGACGTATAGTGGTATTGATAAAATTAATGTAAACCGACCTAAAGATGATGTTAAACAAAACATAAAGAACCAATATTGATATAACTATAATAAACATGACACGGCCATAGATAGAAGATATGAACCTGATATATCTCCTGATGAACTCATTGTCGAGCATTTTACTAATTAACTTTTTTGATATTCCTGCCATTTTTAAAGTGTATTATTCAAGCTGAAATGCCATGGTCTCTATCGAAATCGTAAAGGAGGAATCCCTTTGGAAACCTCCTTACAAATTATTTTATCAAGTTCAAATTTCACCATGAACCCCTCACCGTAAGAGGTCGAAATTTACGAAAAAAGATTCAATCCACGACACCTGATTCCGTATTTTCAACTTACCTTATCAAGAAAATGTTCCTGGAAATCATGCCATACTTCAGCCGGCATACCGGATAGTGGATTGTCAGCTAATTCACCTCCTTCCTGCAGGATGACCATGGCTGTTTCCGGAGAGTATTTGTTCAACGACATGGCAATAAAATCCTTGAACCTTAGCAGTTCTGTTTTAAACCAAAGGGTGGCTTCGTTTGCCAGAAAATAAGAATTGGTTTCCTCGGTCCATTTCTCCGGCTTGATTTTGTAGATCCAACCTCCCCCGTATGGGTCATCGTTAAGTGCACCGACACCTTCGCGGAGTGATTTGTTTACGCCCTGGATCTCACCAGAAATGGGTGATTTTATCAGGAGGTGTCCTCCATTTTGTGCAATTTCGGCAATTCGTTCGCCTTTCCTGACTTTATCTCCCGGTACTTTAAGGTTATTTACATGAACCTGCCCGGTGATATGTAAAAGAAGGTCGTCCAGTCCTACACTTGCGACCCCCGACTTTTCCAGAAATGTCCACGTATGGTTCCTGCTATAAAATAATCCTTGCGGTACTTTCAGGATATTGGAGGTGAGTACTCCAAGCGTCGACATGACCTTTGCCCTCACAGTTAAAGGCTTGTTTAGCGATCGCCAGAAGGGGATCAGCAGCAAAAGAAACCCAATGATAACAAGGTACTCAATTCCCTTTGTATCAAAAATATTGATGTAAGTAAACCCGTCCATAATATGAATTCTTAAAGTTTAGATGATTGTTTTTTTACCCACGATGGCGAATCTCTCAACACTGGTAAGCGGGTAACTATCCAGCGGAATATCCAGATTTCTACAAACAGGACGGTAAGCGTTACCACAATTTCCATCCATGAAGGAAAGTAGTGAACGGCAGCATCCCAACGGAAACCTACGACAGTTACATTAAGCCGGTTAATAATGACACCTATCATGGTAATAAGTGCTGCCAATTTAATGAGAAATATATTTTGTTTTCGGTAGCTATAGAAAAACAGTCCCATGGGGAGCAATACAAACCCAATCATTTCAGTAAGATACCAATATCCCATCGGGCTGTTAAGCAAATCCCAGTGTTTGCCGTGCACAAATGTAAGTACCTGGAGGAAGAAGTAAATAAATAAAGTAACGGTACATATTTTCGACAACCCATGGAGTATACCGTCATGTGATCGGTGGTTCTTCTCACTTATCTGACTGTCAAATACTTTCTGACTGATGGATCCTTCAAAAATAACCATGGAGAGACCCGCAAAAATACTGGAGACAAAGAATAATATGGGGATAAACTCCGAATACCACAAAGGATGTATTTTTTCGCTGGCCATCAAATACAAAGCGCCTAAACCCGATTGATGCAAGGTAGAAAGTGTAATTCCAAAGATGACTGCAGCCAGGGTCATTCCCGAAAGAATCTTTCTGGCTCTTTGGTTTCCAATCCATTCAGCAATGGTTGGAGAAAACTCAATCAGCATAGCAATCATATATAAAAGGAAATGCCAGGCCACCAGAAACAGTATCGAACTCACGCCAAAACTGTTTCCAATTATTGGATTGATAACATTCCATGGGCGTCCGAGATCAAGAAGCAATGCCCCTGCATAGAATACATATGCCAGAAATCCGTTCAACACGGTTACCCTGACAATGGAATGGTATTTTTTCATGTTCAGAATATATACCATGAAGGTAATTACGTAGGCCCCACCGGCAAAAGCGACACCCGTAACCACGTCAAATCCGATCCATAGTCCCCAGGGTACTTCCTGAGTGAGGTTTGTTACAGCGCCAATTCCTTTTATAAACCGAATTACGATGATAACAAACCCAAGTACCATGATGGGTAACGAGATCATATTAAAAGGAGTAAAAAAAGTCCCTTTTGGCTTGATGGCTTCAGCCAGAAATTTCAATACAGGCATGCCATCATTGTCCTTGGCCAGGACAGCATTTTGATTATTCATATTCTTCTTCTTCAAGGTTATTATTCTTTACCGATTTATGAATCCCGAGCAATACAGCAGGCCACAACACAAAAATGGAGGGAACGCTGTAAAGAAAACCTTTTGTTAACTCTGGATATGGTCTGTTTTGAACAGTGGTGTTGAAACCAAGTTCTTCGAACGGGACAGGGGAGAGGTACAGAAACCCGGTTCCTCCGGCTTCACTTTCGCCGTAAATTTTGTTATAATACAACCCTGGATCGTTGATGATCCTTCGGTGGGCTTCGGCAATTAACTCGCGCCTTGTGCCAAAAGTAAGGGCTTCAGCCGGGCAGGCTTCAACACAAGCCGGCAGTTTTCCTTCAATAACCCGGTCATAGCACATATTGCACTTAACAATTTTCGGATTGGAACTATGGTACTCAAACTTGGGCACATCAAATGGACAGGAAACCATGCAGTATCGGCAACCCATACACTTTTCTCCATTCCAGATAACGGGTCCTTCCTTGGTTTTAGACATGGCCCGCGTCAGGCATGCTGAATCACATGCAGGTTGGTTGCAATGCAGACATTGATTTTTTACATACACTTCACCTTTTGAAGTATTGTAGACATTGATTACCGTGCGTCTGTTTTCATTTGCTTTTCTTACGGCCCCTGACACCGGAACATCATCAGGAGCAGGTTCCGGCAAACCATGCTCTTCTGCACAAACAGATTCACATCCCTGACAACCCACACAGCGGGTTGAGTCGTACAGGACTCCATAAAACTCGGTTTCATTTCCGATTTTTTGAGCGGCAACTAGCTTTTCACCGGTGTAAAGTGATACGCCCGTCAAGCCAAGCACTGAAAGAAAGTTTCGTCGATTTATATTCATGGTATTTTAGTTTAGGTCAAACATTATTTTTTCAGGAAAACCCTTGTTCATTAGAACTGTTGATAAACTCATTTTGAAATTCCTCCCATACTTCGGGACCAAGCCCTTCAAGCAAATGATCCTTCAATTCCCCTCCATCCTGCATCACCAATTGTAGATCTTTCATCGACTTAGACCTTTCGTTGAACGAAAGAAAATCCTTCAGCCTGGTAAACTCATATTGTATCCACACCCGATAAACTTCACCTATAAATAAGCCTTTAATCTCCTTTAACCAGTTGTCGGAGGCTATCGTGTAAACCCATCCATCGGAATAAGGTGAAGAGTTTATCATCGACGGATTGGCTTGTAGTTTTGTGTTGTTTTCGAATATCGTGCCCGAAACAGGTGAATAAATATCCAGTTGTTTGCCGTGCTGGATAACCGACAGGAAAAGCTCACCTTTTTTTATCCTGTCACCTGGTTTTTTCATTTTTACTCGTGTAATGATGCCGGTTACATGTTGAAGGAAATCGTCGATCCCGATCCTGACGTAGCCATCCTTTTCCATAAAAACCCAGGTATGTGATTTGTCAAAAAAAAGTCCTCCAGGTGCTTTTACTGAATGTTCCCCAAAAACAGGTTCACCACCCCTTTTTTCAATTGTCAATTCCTGTTTTCCTGCCCCATAAAATCTGATCATTAAAAACATAAACAGGATGACTATTAACGACATAACCACGTAAAACAAGATGGTGTATGCTTGCATCGGTTTATTTTGAATATCCACAACGGGTGTTTGAGCAGCATATAAACCGTGAATCTTAGATTGCCTTTCGCTGTAAACGAGTTCTGAATAACCACTCGTGTATAGATGTTTCTGCCCATCGGTAAGTATCCAATTCAGAAAAGCCAGTTCATTACTCCCGGTTGGCTGAGTGCCTGCCACGGAATAGATGCTATGAAATAAGGCTTTAGGGTATTTCCCGATCCAAATGCCACGTGCCAGATCAGTGGAATTGTGATAAATATCTTCAAAAAAATCAACCTTGTGATTCCCATTCATGTCTATGGGGATCAGGCTTATTCCTTTCACAATTTCCTGACTGTTGTCGTCAAGAATATCCACCAGCCTGCAAAACCCGATGGCATTTTTATCGTTTTGAATTTCATTTAGAAGTTTATCAATCCCGGACACCTCTTTTATATTCATATTTTGTGAACTTGTTTTAATAAATTCAGCCAGATAAGACCTGATCGAGCTTTCACCGATGCAGTAACTTTTTATTAAAGTTGACTGATCAGAATTAAGCGCGTTGCCCCAGGTTTGGTTTGAAGTATCCGCCAATACTTTAGCAAATTTTTCGGGAGAGATTCCTCTTTGTGAAATTTCACTGATGAATTGGTTATCAGCACTCATGATCGGAACAACGATGTCGCGTCCTATCGCCAATCTCCACACCGACTTACTTTTGAAATCAGGGACGAACTCATTCGTGACAAAGCCAATATGACCAGGGTTGCTGATGGTCTGGTTCAACGCAGCCGCATCGGCTCTTTCCAACTTTATTTTTGCCCCGGGGTTCATATGTGTGTATTCATCTACCCAGATAGTGGCGACATTAAATAAGTCGGGACTGCTCCAGATATGAATGGTGTCTTCCTCCACATTACCGGGAGTTGCTGACACTGCACTTAAATGTGTAGCAAAGGCTACAATGAGTGTCGCGTAACTGATTAATTTAATTAGCTTTTTCATCTTCGCAATATTTTGAGATTATCCGCAATAACCCACCTGGTTGATGCTCAAAAAGGCAAAGTCAAACATAGTGCCAAACCTGTTTTATGGGTGTTAACACGCTGTATACATGCGTATTACAAATATACTTAATAGAATTTGCGGGATTGAATTGTTGAATTTGTTTACACCTGTTCAGATCAATTATAGAAAACTAATTGATGGTTAGGTGATTGAAGCAAGTGTTGAATAACACAACAGGTGTTGCGAAATTCAACAGTCGGTAATTTTAATACTCAAATTGTAATTAATTTCAGACTCCAATTGAGGAGGGTATATGTCACTAAATCAAATTTATAGCTGGTTAAATCCATTTTTCAATCCATTTTCTGGCGTTAACAAAGGCTTCCATCCAGGGAGATACTTCATCATGTTGGTGCATTTCAGGATAGATGGGCCATTGCCAGGGCAAAAAAGAACGCTCCAGATGGGGCATCATGGCAAGGTGCCTGCCATTGTTGGAACAAATAGCGGCCGCTGACCAATCCGATCCATTGGGATTGCCCGGATACAGGTCGTAGCTGTATTTCATCACGATGTGGTAATTATCGCTAAAGCAGGGGAAACTAAATTTACCTTCCCCATGTGCAATCCAGGCACCCAGACGATTTCCGGATAAAGAATGAAGCATAACAGAGTTGTTTTCAGCAATATCCAGGTTAACAAACCCTGACTCAAATTTTCCGGATTCATTGTGTAACATACGAACCTGCTCAGGATGTTTTGGATAAATCAGGTTTAACTCAGTCATTAACTGACAACCATTACAAACGCCTAAACTCAGGGTATCTTTTCGGGCATAAAAGTTTTCGAGGGATTTGGCTGCCTTTTCGTTGAATAAAAAGGCACCGGCCCAACCTTTTGCAGAACCCAGCACGTCCGAATTGGAAAAGCCACCTACAAAGACAATCAAATGTACATCGCTTAAATCTTCCCTGCCGGCGATCAGATCGGTCATGTGGACATCCTTCACATCAAAACCGGCTAAGTACATGGCATAGGCCATCTCACGGTCGCCATTCACCCCTTTCTCGCGGATAATAGCAGCTCTGGTTCCGGTGGGTATTCTCCGATGCATGTCAATGCCAAAATCGATTGCTTTTCCTGTAAAGGTTTTATTAAAGCTAAAGCTCAAATCTTGTCGCTTGTAATTTTGAAATCGACAACGTGCGTAGCCTTCACCACTTTGCTTTATATCCAACAGATAAGAGGTTTCGAACCAGACATCGCGTAAGCGATCAATATCGAGTCTTATTTTTTTGTCATCGGACTGGATAAAGGTCAATGTGCGTTCAACCACTGTTTGTCCAATCTCAATAAAATCAACTCCCTGATTTGAGAGCAGATCACATACTTTTTCACGATCTTCCACCTGAATAACAATGGCCGGATTTTCACTAAACAGGATTTTTACCGCATCCGGTTCATTAAATACGTGCAGGTCGATTTCCATGCCATGATCACAATTGGCAAAGTTCATTTCGAGCAGGGTAGTAACCAATCCACCGGCACTTATATCATGCCCCGACTTGATAGCTCCCTGACTTATAAGTGATTGAACGGCGTTAAAAACTTTTTTAAAATAATTGGCATCCTTTACGTCGGGGGTTGTCTTTCCAATTTTATTTTGAGTTTGTGCAAAACTACTTCCACCTAATTCCATAGGGGACCTGGAAAAATTGATATACAACAAGGGCAGTCCTGCTTTTGGATAGGCTACCGGCCCAATTGCTTGTTTTATATCGGCAACCTGGCCTGCCGCACTGATGATGACCGTTCCGGGAGCAAAAACGGTTTCCCCGTCAGGATATTTTTGAGTCATCGACAAGGAATCCTTTCCTGTAGGAATGTTGATTCCCAGTTGGATGGCAAAATCGCTAAGCGCTTCTACTGCCTGATACAAACGGGCGTTTTCACCCTGATTTTTTGCAGGCCACATCCAGTTGGCGCTCAGGCTTACTCCTTTGAGCTGGTCAACGATGGGTGCCCAAATCAGGTTTGTAAGCGATTCGGCTATGGCCAAACGTGACCCGACACCCGGATCAATCAACCCGCTAATTGAAGCATGACCTAAAGCAGTAGCCATGCCGGTTTTCCCTTGGTAATCGAGGGCCATCATGCCCAGGTTGTTCAATGGAAGTTGTATACTTCCGGTGGTTTGTTGCATGGCTACTTTCCCGGTAACCGAGCGATCGACTTTGTTTGTCAACCAGTCTTTGCAAGCAACCGATTCAAGTCGAAGAACCTGGTTAATGTAATGCTCAATGTTATCAATACTGTACGTAATATCTTCAAAACACTCCTTTTCAGTTGTATCATATAAAATCGTTTTTGGAGGCTGTCCAAATAAATATTCCAATTTAAGATCTACCGGGCGGTCATTGTTGTTTGATTGAAAAACCAGCGACTGGTCATCCTTCACTACACCAACCTGATAGATGGGTGCGCGTTCGCGTTTTGCCACGGCTTCTAAAAACGGGTAATCTTTTTCTTTGATTACCAACCCCATGCGTTCCTGCGATTCATTACCTAAAATTTCCTTAAAGGAAAGAGTTGGATCACCTACCGGCAGCTTGTCCAGGTTGATGACCGCACCTGATTCTTCTACCAGTTCCGACAAGCTGTTCAGGTGTCCGCCTGCCCCGTGATCGTGAATGGAAACGATGGGGTTTTCATCAGATTCGACCATGGCACGTATCGCATTCATCGTACGTTTTTGCATTTCCGGGTTTGCACGCTGAACGGCATTCAATTCAATCTGATTGCCAAACTCACCGGTTGCCACAGAAGAAACAGCACCGCCACCCATGCCAATGCGGTAGTTGTCGCCACCCAACACCACAATCAGATCTCCTGGTTCAGGTATTTCTTTTTTTGCATCTTTTTGATTACCAAAGCCTATTCCACCGGCCTGCATGATGACTTTATCGTAACCATAAGTGTTCCCGTTTTCGGTATGTTCGAATGTGAGTAAGCTTCCGTTTATCAATGGTTGACCAAATTTGTTTCCAAAATCGGAAGCCCCATTTGACGCTTTGATTAAAATTTGCTCAGGGGTTTGATAAAGCCAGGGGCGTGCCCCAACCTTAAACTCCCAGTCGCGGTTGGGATTATTACGTGTATAGGAGGTCATATAAACTGCTGTACCTGCCAATGGTATGCTGCCTTTGCCTCCTGCCATCCGGTCGCGGATTTCACCTCCGGTTCCTGTGGCAGCACCATTGAAGGGCTCAACAGTAGTTGGAAAATTATGCGTTTCGGCTTTTAACGAAAGTACCGTATCAATGTCGTTGATTTGAAAGAACGCTGCAGTATCGTTCATTTTAGGTGCAAACTGCTCGATTTTCGGTCCCAGAATAAATGCTACATTGTCTTTATAGGCCGAAACCAATGAATTGGGATTGATAGCAGATGTTTTTTTTATCATGGCAAACAAGCTATCCTTCATCGCCACTCCATTTATAATAAAGGTGCCGTTAAAAATCTTGTGCCTACAATGTTCAGAATTAATCTGCGCAAAACCATATACCTCTGAATCAGTCAGTTTCCGGTTGATTTTATCTGATACCGACTTTAAATAACTCACTTCATCAGGACTTAAGGCCAGGCCTTCCTGTTGGTTGTAGAAGGCTATGTCAGCGATGTACCTGATGGGTTCAGGAATTTCGGGAATGTAGAATATATCCTGGTTAATCCCATCATATATCTGCTGTAACATGGGATCAAATCTGGCATTTTCAATTGTTGTCAGCGTGAACATTTCGATTCGGGAAATCCCTTCAACGCCCATATTTTGACATATTTCCACAGCATTTGTGCTCCAGGGTGTAATCATTTCCTTCCTGGGACCGATAAAAATACCCTCCAGGATGTTGTCTTTAATATGCTTTGCTCCGCTAAACAGCCATTTTAACTTTTTTCGATTAAAATCACTCAGCTCCTCCTTGGTTTGAACGAGGAAGTAGACTTTTAAATCCCGACTAAAAAAATATACCATGATGCAGCGGATTTTGAAAATTCAAATAACAGCTGCAAAGATAGAAAAGCAAAATTGAAGGTTAGGCCCTTTCGTGAAAAAGCATCAACTTTATTTAGAAACCTCTTTGGGGAGTTGTGCTTCCGACACACCAAACACTTCATGAGGCTCTAAATTTCCGATGGGCTCGATGTGCAATATCACATCATAAACTTTTGGTACAACTCGTTTGATTTCGTTTTCGACTTTCTCGCCAATGTCATGTGCCTCATTGAGAGTTATATCACCTTCCATCTCTATATCAAGCACAATCATATATTGGTTGGCCATTTTCCGAACACGGATTCTATGCGGGTTGGTTGCCCCTTTAATACTTTTTACTGCCGTTAAAATTTGTCTGTAAATTTCCGGTGAATCGACACCATCCATAAGCTCCCTGTTGGTTTCCATGAAAATACGAAAGGCGACAAACATGATATAAAAGCTAACCGCTAGTGCCGTCAGCGTGTCAATCAGGGGCAATTCAAAAACAAAGGTAAAGGTCAGGCCAAGTAGTACCGAGACTGAAATCACCACGTCATTTTTCATATTGCGGGCATTGGCAATGAGCATGGCACTATCCACTATTTTGCCTGTTTTATGAAGGTACCAGGAGAGTAATAGCTTCCCTAAGATGGAAACGACCACGATATAAAGTGAAATTTTATCTGGTATTGAACGCGTTACCGGATCAATGAGTTGTCCTAAGGATGACATGGCCAACTGCGCCCCGGCAAAGAAGATAATAAACGACAGGAATTTTGTAGCCAGGGTATCGGCTTTATGATATCCATAGGGATATTTAATATCGGGTGGACGAGCAACAATATAGGCGGCATACAGTGTGATGAGAGAAGTGATGATATCGCTTGCCGAATCAATACCATCCGCCACAACCGCCAGGCTACCTGCAAATAGCCCGACACTAATTTTGAGGAATGCCAGCACGGCATTACCCGCGATGGCAATGCGTGAAGCAAATATGATTTTTTTTTCGCGAGGTTGCATCAGGATTGAACTGGACTTTGGTTCAAAGGTAAAAAAAACGGCCTTTCAGGATTTTCCAAAAGACCGTTTTAACTTATTTGGATAATTTATTTTTGTTCTCCTAAAAACCGCTCGCTTTCGATGGCCGCCATGCAACCTGTTCCCGCAGCGGTTATGGCCTGACGGTAGTGCTTATCCTGGACATCTCCTGCAGCAAAAATTCCTGGAACATTGGTAGCCGTGGAATCGGGTTTTGTGATGAGATAGCCTACTTCATCCATGTCCAACTTCCCTTTAAAAATTTCAGTGTTTGGTTTATGTCCGATAGCAACAAAAAAACCATCAATATCGATTTTACGTTCTTTACCTGTTTTTCGGTTGACCAGAATAGCACCATTGAGCGACTTGACAAAACCGCTCTCTGTTCCAACAATTTCTTTTACTTCTGTATCCCATACCATTTCAATATTGGGTGTTTTCATCACGCGGTTCACCATGGCTTTAGAGGCTCTGAGTTCATCACGGCGGTGGATCAGGTAAACCTTATTGACAATATTGGCCAGATAAGTAGCTTCTTCGGCAGCAGTATCGCCACCACCCACTACAGCCACATCCTTTCCTTTGTAAAAGAACCCATCGCAGGTGGCACAAGCACTTACACCGCCGCCTTTAAATTTCTCTTCCGACTCCAGGCCCAGGTATTTGGCAGTGGCACCCGTAGCAATAATGACCGTTTCGGCCATCAGTTCAGTACCATCATCAATACTTACTTTAAAAGGGCGTTTATTGGTATCAATCTCAACAACCATCCCCCACCGGGTTATTGTTCCAAAACGCTCGGCCTGCCTTTTTAGGTCCTCCATCATTTTGGGACCGTCAATTCCATCCGGGTAACCGGGGAAATTATCTACTTCTGTTGTTGTGGTTAGTTGTCCGCCAGGCTGCATTCCTTCGTATATAACTGGTTTTAAATCAGCGCGTGCTGCATAAATGGCGGCAGTATATCCGGCCGGGCCGGAGCCAATAATTAAACATTTGGTTGTTTCCATTCTATCAAGTTTTATTCTGGTATTCCGTGTAAAGAAAGACTTTTGGCAAAGATAGTGCCAAAATACTACTTGCCGAACCCTCAACCAAACTATGACATTTTGACTGTCAGAAAATTCAAGGCTTCAGCATATCAAATTCACATTCGAAATTAAAACAGGTTTTCATTCTATTTGTGGTATTCTTCTTGTGCAAACAAAAAATGATTATTTTTGCAACTTCAATTCCAAAACCTTTAAACCAGGTTTGTTCTTAAGTATCGGGGTGTGGTGCAGTTGGCTAGCATGCTTGCATGGGGTGCAAGTGGTCGCCCGTTCGAGTCGGGCCACTCCGACACATTTTATCTAAAAGAGCCTCTTTCACGGGGCTCTTTTTTTTGCTATTTCTTGCCACAACCCATGTACTTCAATAATTCATACCTTTGCATTTGAACTTTAGTTAAAAGTTAAATGCATATTAAAAATGGAAGACCAAGATAATCAAATCTATATAGAACCGTCACGCGGATGTTGCATCATCAATAATGCTGATAATTCCCAATCCGGCATAAATCAGCAGCGCTGTTGCAAACTGGCAAGCAACAATTGGCTTGCGGATTACCCCAACCCTGTTTCTGTAAATGAACCTCAGGTAGCCGAAATCAGATTTAAAAACGGGAGAAAAGAGTTTTTTACTTACCATGCTGAAATGAACCTGAAAGAGGGCGAAATTGTAGCTGTTGAAGCTGCTCCCGGCCATGATATTGGTATCGTTTCAATGGTAGGGGAATTGGTTCGGCTTCAGTTAACCCGAAAAAGAGAAGAAGCAAAAAAACGTGAAATGAAGCAGGTATTTCGACATGCACGGATTGCCGATATCGAAAAATGGATGGAAGTAATCAAACTGGAAGATCCTACCATGCTGCAATCACGCAAAATTACTTCGACCCTAAAATTGGACATGAAGATCAATGATGTGGAGTTTCAGGGCGATAAAACCAAAGCCATATTCTATTATACTGCCAACGACCGGGTTGACTTTAGAGAATTAATACGGCATCTGGCAGAAACATTCAAGGTCAGAATAGAGATGCGTCAGATTGGAGTGAGGCAGGAAGCTGCAAAACTTGGGGGTATCGGTCCTTGTGGCCGTGAGCTCTGTTGCGCTTCATTCATGAGTAGCTTTCGCAGCGTTTCGACCAATGCAGCAAGGGTCCAGCAACTTTCGCTTAACCCGCAAAAATTGGCTGGTCAATGTGGAAAATTAAAATGCTGTCTCAACTACGAGGTGGACAACTATGTGGATTCGTTGAAAAGCTTCCCTGATCAGTCAATTCCTTTGAATACCAAGAAAGGGAAAGCCTTTCATATGAAAAGTGATGTGTTCAAAAAAATAATGTGGTATAGCTATGTAGGCGATTCAAATAATATGATGGCCATTCAGATAGATCAGGTTAAAGAAATCATGAAGTTGAACCGCAACGGGAAACTGCCTGCCGATCTTGAAATGTATGCAGAGAAAAATGAGATAAAGGAGCCTGAAGGCATCGATCGCGTAAATGATATTTCAGGTTATATTTAGAAGTCATAAGGCAATAAAATTGTTAATAATTCATTATCATACTAATTGATTAAAGATGTTGCATAAGGGTTTCAAACAAGGTGTCTTAATCTTATTCGCGGTCTTGGTACTGGTTTCATGCGACGTTCATACCCTATACGATCAACAGGTTACCTTGCCGGAGAACGGCTGGTTTAAGAATGAAGCTGTTAACTTTGATTTGGATATTTCCGATACCATTACTCCATATCATTTTGAATTAACCTTACGCCATACCACCAACTACCGTTATAGCAACCTATATATTTTTTTAACCACCCGATTTCCCGAAGGAAAAATGAGCCGCGATACCATCGAACTTATGTTGGCCGATCCCGCGGGACAATGGGTGGGAAAAGGATGGGGTAACTTGCGCGATGATGAAATCACCTTAAAGTCACCTTTGTTTTTTCCACAAAAAGGTCATTATCAGTTTCTTGTTCAGCAAGCCATGCGAACCGATACCTTGAACGAAATCACCCATTTGGGACTCAGGTTAACTACCTATGGCCAATAGTTAAAAACGTGAAAACCAGATCTTAAATTTACCACAATAAACAGCAATATGGCAAAAGACAATCCCAAGAGTAAAAAAACGCTTAATTATCTGGTGAAGTTTTGGTTGATTTGGTTTATGGCTGTGGCACTTACCGTTATTTTCTTCGTTGGTATTATTGACCAGTGGTTTGGACCCATGCCTTCTTTCGAGGAGCTCGAAAATCCCGAAAGCAACCTGGCCTCAGAAGTGTACTCATCGGATGGCGTTTTGTTAGGCACCTATTTTATTGAAAACAGATCCAATATCAATTACAGGGATGTAAGCCCCCATTTAATCAACGCATTGATGGCCATAGAGGATGTTCGATTCGAAAAACATTCAGGTATAGATGAACGAGCGCTATTACGCGTAGCTTTTGGAGTGATCACCGGTAACAACAAAGGAGGAGGAAGTACGCTAACGCAGCAATTGGCCAAGAACTTATTCCCGCGCGGACAACTTAACAAACCTCAACTGGTGATACGTAAGTTCCAGGAATGGGTAACTGCCATCAAATTGGAACGATATTACTCCAAGCAGGAAATAGCTGCCATGTACCTTAATACCGTCTTTTTTGGACATAATGCCTTTGGTATTAAAGCCGCCACAGCCACTTATTTTGCTAAGGAACCCGATTCGCTCAATCTACAGGAAGCGGCCCTGATGGCTGGCATCGTGAATGCGCCTTCAAGATACAGCCCCATAACACATCCTACAGCTTCTTTAGCCCGCCGTAATGTAGTGCTCAACCAAATGGCCAAATATGGTTTTATTTCTAACCAGATACGGGATTCGGTTAAACAGCTGCCTCTTGGCGTTTCAAAATTCGCACAAATGGATCACAATCAGGGATTGGCCCGTTATTTTAGGGAGTACCTGCGTGGTCAACTTAAAAAATGGTGCGATGAACATACAAAACCTGACGGAACGTCGTATAATTTATACAAAGACGGATTAAAGATATACACTACGATCGATTCAAAGATGCAGCGCTATGCCGAAGAGGCCGTGCAGGAACATCTGGCCAATGACTTACAGCCCGATTTTTATCAACACTGGAAGGGTTATACAAATGCCCCTTTTGCTTTCGACAATGAAGATCCACAAGAGGCAGTACAACAAATCATCGATCAGGCTGTTAGGAGAAGTGAGCGTTACAGGGTGATGAAAAATGCCGGAATTCCTACAGATTCTATTTTGATGTCGTTCAAAATACCTGTGGAGATGCGCGTTTTTAGTTGGGCCGGCGACATAGATACAATCATGACGCCTTTGGATTCGATCAGGTATTACAAATTTTTTATGCAGGCAGGCTTGATATCGATGGAGTCGAGAACGGGGTTTGTACGCGCTTATGTTGGAGGAAACGATTTCCGGTATTTTAAATTCGACCATGTTATTCAGGGAAAACGTCAGGTAGGCTCAACCTTTAAGCCCTTTTTATATACCCTGGCCATGCAGGAAGGTGAATATTCACCTTGCTATAAAGTTTCGAATATTCAATATAGTGTTGAGCTTTACGATGGTACATTTTGGTCGCCTAAGAATTCCAGCGACGAACGTATTGGAGAAGAAGTCACGCTAAAATGGGCCCTGGCCAATTCAAACAACTGGATTTCGGCCTATCTCATCAACCGGTTTTCGCCCCAATCGGTTGTTAATATGGCGCATAAAATGGGAGTAACCTCCGATATTCCGGCTGTTCCATCGATCGCTCTTGGAACACCTGATATTTCACTGTACGAGATGGTAGGTGCAATGAATACGTTCGCCGATAAAGGCGTATACGTCGAACCAATATTTGTTACGGTGATCGAGGACCACAATGGCAATACCCTCGAAAGATTTGTTGCTAAGAAAACCGAAGCCATGGACGAAGTAACCGCATACAAAATGTTGCGACTGATGCAAGGTGTTGTGGAGACCGGAACTGGAATACGCTTGCGTTACAGGTACGGATTTGAGAACCCCATTGCCGGAAAAACAGGAACAACTCAAAACCAGTCGGATGGTTGGTTTATGGGCATCACCCCTGACCTGACCACAGGAATTTGGGTGGGGGCGGACGACAGAAGTGTACATTTCAGGAGCATCAGCCTCGGGCAGGGGGCCAATATGGCCTTGCCCATTTGGGCCTTGTACATGAGAAAAGTATACTCAGATCCATCGCTGGGAATCAGCCAGGGAGATTTTGAAAAACCTTTGAAAGATGTCAGCATAGAATTCGATTGCGAAAAATACGATCGTGATCAAAAGAATTCGTCAGGTTACAAATCCGATACCGATGAGTTTTAAGTTCTGGCTTATATCATCATTTCATCTTAATCCTGAGATCACCACAAACCAGCCCAATAAAGTGCAAAATGATTGGCAAATAGGGCAGAATCCTATTATCTTTGTGCTTTGAATCGAAAATTCAGTGGATAAAATAATCAACAGCTTACGACCCAAACGCATCATCTGGCCCATCCTTATAGGTCTGGGTGTAAGCGGATATTTACTGTTTCGCAATTTCGATTCAGACACCTTTAGCTTTATCACATTTTCCTGGAAATTAGTATATTACCTGTTTCTGGCTTTCTTAATGATGGCTGTGCGCGATTTAAGTTACATGTACCGCATCATCGTTTTAACCAATAACAAGTTAAGTTGGAAACAAGCCTTTAATGTGATCATGTTATGGGAATTCAGTTCCGCTATTTCACCTTCCGTAGCAGGCGGTACAGGACCCGCAATTTTCTTCCTGTATAAAGAAGGTTTGAGTGGAGGGAGAAGCACAGCCGTTGTTCTTACCGCCACTTTTTTGGATGAAGTTTTTTTTATTGTCTCTGTTCCTATTGTATATTTCTTGTTTGGCGACAAAATTTTCCCACCCGATTCACAATCCTATGAAGAAATCATTGCCGCTTTTTACATCGGTTACGGAATTATTTTTGCTTATACCCTGTTTCTGGCCTATGCACTGTTTATCAATCCCCAGCTTTTTAAATCCGTTCTATCATGGATATTTCTTTTTCCTATTCTAATACGTTGGCGACTTCGTGCCCGTAAGTCGGCCAACCAGTTGATATACACTTCCGAAGCCATTCGGAAAAAACCAATTAAATACTGGATGAAGAGTATGGGCGCCACGATTCTTGCCTGGGTAGGCAGGTACTGGGTGGTGAATTTCTTGTTATTGGCCTTTTTGCAAGTGGAGTTTAGCATCGCCGATCACCTGCTCATTTTGGGTCGTCAGCTAAGCATGTGGATCATCCTTTTGGTAAGTCCTACTCCCGGAGGAAGCGGCATCGCCGAATTTGTGTTCTCTAATTTCCTCGGCGACTTTATTCCAAACGATTCCTGGTATGCCCCACTGGCTATTTTCTGGCGTATTATTTCCTATTACCCCTATCTTGCAGTTGGCGTAATTGTCCTGCCCATATGGCTTAGAAAGGTTTTTGCCAAAGAAAAAAAAACAGTTAAGAAACCTTAGTCCATTTTTTTAACCCAAATGTCTCTTTTTTACTAAAAAGAAGTGTTATTTTGCAATCACAAAAAATTCTAACTTATTTATATGGCTGCATAGCAAATGAAGAACACGTATTTTGACTTAGTTGAGCAGAGTTACTATTTCCCCCAGGAGGGATTTGATCTGCGTGATGGATACCTTACTTTTTACGGAGTATCGCTTAAATACTTGATTGATAAGTACGATACACCTTTTAAATTAATGTACCTCCCCCGCATTGCCGACCAGATTAAAAAAGCAAAAAACCTTTTTAAGCGGGCCATGAAAGCCAATGGTTATGCAGGAAAATACAACTATTGTTATTGTACCAAATGCAGTCACTTTCACCATGTTATTGGTGCGGCGTTAAAACATGACGTCGATTTAGAAACTTCTTCTTCCTTCGACATTGATTTGATATTAAGTCTTTACGAAAAGGGCGAAATCGATAAATCCATTACCATCGTTCACAATGGCTATAAAACTGATGAATACATTACCAAAATCATCAACATGCAAAACCGGGGGTTTAAAAACTCCATAACAGTCCTGGACAGCCCTACCGAATTAGCAAGCCTGGAGCGTCTGGCGGGTAAAAACAGGATCAAAATAGGGGTGCGCATGGCCATTGATGAAGAACCACAGTCGGCTTATTACACCTCCAGATTAGGTATCAGGCATACCGAAATGATGGACTTTTTTAACAAACGCATCAAAGGAAATGAAAAATTTGAATTGGTGATGTTTCACTTTTTTGTGGATTCGGGCATCAAAGACAATCTATATTACTGGGGGGAATTTCAAAAAGCCGTGAAGTTGTTTACCGAACTCAAAAAACAATGTCCCACACTTGACGCACTGAATCTGGGCGGCGGTTTTCCTATCAGAAATCACCTGGGTTTTGAATACAATTACGAATACATGATCCGTGAAATTGTAAAAAACATTAAAGATGCTTGCGAAGCAGAAGGGGTAGACGAACCTGATTTATTTACCGAATTCGGAAAATATACGGTTGGTGAGAGTGGGGCCATCATATTTAAAGTGATAGAGCAAAAGCAGCAAAATGATACAGAGCGCTGGTACATAGTGGATAACAGCCTGATGAATACCATTCCTGACGCCTGGTCGTTACACGAAAAGTTTATCCTGTTGCCTATCAATAAATGGGATAATGAATATACCCGGGTTAATATTGGTGGCATCAGTTGCGACCATTCTGATTATTATAACTCCGAAGACCTTAATCAGCAAATTTTGCTGCCTAAATACAATGCAGAAGATGAAGAACCACTCTATATTGGTTTTTTTCATACAGGAGCCTACCAGGATTCCATTAGCGGATATGGCGGTATCAAACACTGCCTGATTCCATCTCCTAAACATGTCATCATCGACCGCGATGAAACGGGTAACGTTATCGACCATGTTTACCGTAACGAACAGTCAGTTTTTGAAATGTTAAACATCCTGGGATATACCGAATAAATGATGAAAACTTTCGCAGGAATTGAAGAGAAATATGCAGGCTTCGAACATGCCTCCATCTTATTTCAGTCGATCCCCTATGATGGGACCAGCACCTGGGGCAAAGGTGCAGATGGAGCTCTCGATGCATTTTTAGATGCGACCGAAAACATGGAAATTTACGACATCGAAACCAATTCGGAAGTCTTTAGAAAAGGCGTTTACATGTTTCCTCCATTAACAGGGCTTACCTCGCCTGAAGTGATGTTTAATAAATCATACGAAAGTGCTAAAAACATGCTGGCCACCGGCAAGTTTGTCACCTTTTTTGGTGGCGAACACAGCATCAGCATTGGTGTGATCAAAGCAGTATATGAGAAATATCCTGACATCACCATTCTACAGCTCGATGCACACGCCGATTTGCGCAAAGATTATATGGGCACTCCCTACAATCATGCCTGTGCCGTCCACGATGCCTCTCAGAATACCAACCTCATCCAGGTAGGAATCCGCAGCATGGATAGCTGTGAATTGGAATACCTCAATCGTGACAAGTGTTTTTTTGCAGAGGACATGTATGGAACTACCGATTGGATGCAAAAATCCATCAACCTGATGGGCGAAAAAGTATACATTACCTTCGATCTGGATGGATTGGATCCTTCCATCATGCCTGCTACAGGCACACCTGAGCCCGGCGGTCTTGATTGGAATACCACGATCAGGTATCTCAGAAAGGTATTTGAACAACGACAGGTAGTCGGGTTCGATTTGGTTGAACTTGCACCCATTGCAGGAAACAAAGCCCCCACCTTCCTCACGGCCAAATTGTTTTATAAAATGTTGAGTTACAAATTTTATACTGATGAAAAATAAAGGACCTATATCGCATTTTATCGTTGAGCATTACAAACATTTTAATGCTGCATCGTTGGTTGATGCCGCTGCCGGTTATGAAGTACAACTTGAGAAGGGTAACAAAATGATGATCACTTTAGCCGGAGCGATGAGCACAGCTGAACTGGGCAAGTCGCTGGCCGAAATGATCCGCCAGGACAAGGTGCAGATTATCACCTGTACCGGCGCTAACCTGGAAGAAGACATCATGAATCTGGTAGCACACTCGCACTATAAACGTGTACCAAACTACCGTGATTTAACTCCTCAACAAGAGTGGGATCTGATGGAAAGTGGGCTGAACCGCGTTACCGACACCTGTATTCCCGAAGAAGAAGCTTTTAGAAGATTGCAGAAACACATCTTCAAAATCTGGAAAGATGCACAGGACAGGGGTGAGCGCTTTTTCCCACATGAATACATGTATAAAATGCTGTTGTCAGGCGTGTTGGAACAATATTATGAGATAGACCCGAAAAATAGCTGGATGCTGGCCGCTGCCAAAAAAAACCTGCCCATCGTGGTGCCGGGTTGGGAAGATTCGACCATGGGAAATATTTTTGCCTCTTATTGTATCAAAGGCGAATTGAATCCCTCCACCATGAAATCAGGGATTGAATATATGACGTGGCTGGCCGATTGGTATACCAACAACACCAAAGAACAGGGCATTGGATTTTTCCAGATTGGCGGAGGAATTGCCGGCGATTTCCCCATCTGCGTTGTACCCATGCTCTATCAGGACATGGAACGCTACGACACTCCGTTCTGGAGTTATTTCTGCCAGATCAGCGACTCAACCACCAGTTACGGTTCGTACTCAGGGGCGGTACCCAACGAAAAGATAACCTGGGGGAAACTCGATATCAACACACCAAAATTCATTATCGAATCAGATGCTACCATCGTGGCTCCTCTGATTTTTGCCTATTTGCTTGGGTGGTAACGCATTGAATATTGCAGAACTGTCAGTCGTAAAATAACTATCTTACTCAATTACCAGGATGAACCAGGAAACCCCGGTCATATACCTTGCTCCATTTCAGGGAATTACTACTTATACCTACCGGGAATGTTACAGCAAACATTTTCCCTTTGTGGATAAATTGTACACACCGTTTTATTCAAGCGTCCCAACAGAAAAGGGCAATGCCTCAAAGGCCAGGGAGCTGGAAGTTTTGCAACACAATCACATTCCGGTGATTCCTCAGATATTGAGCAAAGATGCCGGTGAGATGTTGCATTTTGCAAATCATTGTCATCAACTGGGACACCGGGAAATTAACTGGAACCTGGGCTGCCCTTATTCACGGGTTGCCAACAAAAAAAGGGGCTCCGGAATGTTGCCCCACCCTGAAATGGTGGAAGAGATTCTGAGCGGCTTAATGTCAAACATACCAACCAAATTATCTGTAAAATGCCGGTTGGGTTACCATGCTCCAACCGAAATTGAGTCATTGATCCCACTTTTTAACCAATACCATATCAGCGAATTGACCGTACATGCGCGGCTTGGCATTCAACTATATAAAGGTGCGGTGGATTGGGATTCGCTGGCCAGAGTGGTTGATTTGGTACAAATTCCTTTGGTCTACAATGGCGATATTTTTTCGTCAGAAGACTATCAAACCTTCAGCAGACAATTTCCTCAAATAAGCAGGGTCATGATTGGTCGTGGATTGCTCACCGATCCATTTTTGCCGTCAAAGATCAAAGGACACAGCGTGCCAGGCCTGGAAGATCAAAAAATACTGGTTAAGAAATTCATGGAGGACCTGTATTTGTCCTACCGCAAACACCTGAACGACAGACTCAATGTAATCGGTATCATGAAAGAACTGTGGGCAAACCTGACTTTTGGATTTGAAAATCCCGGCAAGGTATTTGGCAGAATTAAAAAGTGCCACACCTTTGATGAATACGAAACATCCGTTGCTCATGTTTTTGATGAATATCAATGGGTTGGCAGCGATGCCCAATTATTAAAAACATTTGGAAATAACCTGTGAATCACCTAATTTTGACAAAAACTCAAAACTATGGTGGTCAAACTCTTTGAAATAAAACGGATTATCGCTGTTGGCCTTGGATTTTTCCTGGCCTACTTTTATGGCGGATCTGCAGAAGAAATCATTCATCTATTGCTTCCCTGGCTCATCATTCCCATCATGGGATTCAGCGCAGTGGAAGGTTTGTTTTTTGGAAAAGACGCAGCCAGGGCCAAGGGCTATGGAGCCAATTCGGCTTATCAGATTCAAACAGCCTTGTTTTTCCTTTCCATCACCTTCATGTCCATTTGGCTGTATTTTGTCCATTGGGGGGTGTGGTCGGAAATTACCCTGTTGTTTACCTTTTTGTTAAGTCTGTTGCTTTCGGCCATCAACCATACTTACCAGGCCATTGCACATGGTAATTATACCTGGAATAACCTGATCCGACCCATCGGTGTGATTGCTTTGATTGCATCTGTGTATTACCCGCTAAGTCAGATACTTTAACAAATGTGGTCATTTACCGAGAATTGTCCGCCATTCACCGATTTTTAGTTTGCCACTCCTTAAAATGGAGCTATGTTTGCTACATAAATCAAGAAAAAATTACTACAATGGAAACAAAACCTATTGATAAAAGAATCATCGCAGGCGTTTTATTAATGCTGGCCGGTGGATTGTTGTTATTGGACACTTTTAATGTAACAGATTTTCCGCTCAAATATTACATCTTTAGTTGGAAAACCCTTCTGATTGGCATCGGGATTATCTTATTGGCTGCCAAAGAGCGGCAAACTCCGGGTTATGTGCTGATCGGTCTTGGAATTATATTTTGGCTTCCAAGCCTGGTAGATTACAATATCGATTTACACCAGATTTTCTTGCCTGCCTTGTTGATGGGAGTTGGTGTAATTATCTTAACACGCCGCAGCGGACACCGCAGAAGAAACGTTTGGAATGGAAATCCTCCCAATGGTGTCAATTCTGATTTCATCGATGATATTGCCATTTTGGGTGGAGGCATGAAACAGGTTCAATCGAAAAACTTTAAAGGGGGAAGTATCACCGCCATCTTCGGAGGTTCCGAGTTCAATATGAGGGATGCCGAACTTTCTCCCGAAGGATGCACCATCGATGTGTTTAATATGTTTGGGGGATCGAAACTTATTATACCTGAAACATGGGAAGTCAAATCAGATGTGGTTTCCATTTTTGGTGGATTTACCGACAAACGACTGATTAAAACAGCGCTGACAGAGAGCAAAAATATCATCCTGATTAAAGGAGTGGTGATTTTTGGCGGACTTGAAGTAAAAAGTTACTAACCCTCATCCATTATGGTCGATCAATCGAACTATTCATGTAACCAGATGTTATGCTAAATCCCCTCTCAAAAAACCGGAATTACTTAATTGCCTATTTAATTGCCTGGCTTAGCATTATGTTGTTGCAAACGTTCATCATCTTTTATTTTTATGAGGTAAACTGGAAAATCAGCATTGTCGACTCTCTGGTTTTCAACTCCCTGTTTGCTTTGGTGGGATATAATCTTTGGTATGTTATCAGGTTTAACCTGAAAGAAACCAGTTCGGTGTTCGATATGCTGGTGAATCACCTGGTGGTGGCCGTTATCATTGTTTCAGCCTGGATTGGCGGATCGTGGTTGCTGCTCACCAACACTTTTTCCGGCTCAGCCACCTACCATCAATTTTTAAACGACAGCCTGCCATGGCGAGTCATTATGGGAGTTTTTTACTACCTGCTTTTCATCATGTATTATTATGTAATGCTTTATTATGAAGACCTTCAGGAGAAATTGAAAATTGAAGGACAGCTTCAAAACCTGGTACAACAGGCTGAGTTGAATGCACTAAAATCACAAATCAATCCTCACTTTTTATTTAATAGCCTCAATTCTATCAGTTCACTTACCATCACCAACCCCGGAAAGGCACAAGAGATGGTGATCAAACTTTCTGATTTTCTCCGGTATTCGCTCAGTCACGATAAAACTGAAAAGGCAAGCCTCAAGCAGGAGTTTGAAAACTTGCAGCGCTACCTGGACATTGAAAAAATCAGGTTTGGAAAGCGGCTAAAATTCACCACGGACATCCCTGAAAAATGTCTTGGACAACAAATCCCCAACATGATACTGCAGCCTCTTATCGAAAATGCCATTAAACATGGCGTTTATCACAGTACTGAAGAAGTGTTGGTAGAACTAAAATGTTCTGAAAAAGATGGATTTGTCATGATTGAAATCAGCAATGAATACGACCCTGATGCAATAAAAAAAGCCGGCGAAGGCATTGGGTTGTCCAATATTAAAAAACGGCTTCAATTGATTTATCACCGCCAGGATTTGCTTGAAATTAAAGCGGAGAAAATGATCTTCAGAGCCCTTATTAAACTTCCAAAATCGCAAAGCCATGAATAAACTGCGCACATTGATTATCGAAGATGAAGAACCTGCCCGCGACCTGGTTAAAGCCTATCTAAAGGACAACGAGCATATTGAGCTAATTGGCGAATGTGCTGACGGGTTTACCGGAGTAAAGACCATCAATGAAACCAAGCCTGATCTGGTTTTCCTCGACATCCAGATGCCAAAATTAACCGGCTTCGAAATGCTTGAATTGCTTGATGAAATGCCTGAAATCGTTTTTACAACTGCTTATGATCAGTTTGCCATTAAAGCATTCGAACTCAGTGCCGTGGATTACCTGATGAAACCATTCTCGAAAGCGCGGTTTAACGAAGCCATCGAGAAAGTGCTTTACCGGGTTCAAAATAAACAACCAGGTGCTGCCAAATTGCAACAACTTTCCCAACAAGCCAAAGAAACCAGTACGGCAAAAGTGGAACGTTTGTTTGTTAAAACCGGAAACAAAATTGACGTCATTCCGGTGGACACCATCATCCGTGTTGAAGCCCAGGACGATTACGTTGAAATCCATAACGAAAAAGGAAAGTTTTTGAAGTACGATACCATGAACTTTATCGAAAAATGCCTTCCGGAAGATATCTTCGTGCGTGTGCACCGCAGCCATATCATCAACATCAATTTAATCGAAAAGATGGAGAAATATGGCAAAGACAGCTACCTGATCATCATGAAAGACAAGAGCAAGGTAAATGTAAGTAAATCAAGGGTGAAGGAACTTAAGGAACAATTGGGGATTTGATGTCAGATTACCAACAGGTTATGCTTCTGAACGGCTCAAGGACATTTATTGCGAAAGATCCGGTCCCACAACGAACGTTTCCTGACTTTGTTTTGCTTTTTCTGTAGCCTTTTCATTTTCTTCATTTGTTTTTTGGTTTGCTCGCTTTGACTGTCCATGTGGTGTTTAAGCGCCTTGTTGAATTCGGCCTGATTTTCTTTGGCCATCTCATCGGTTGCCTTATCCGCCTGCCTCACCTGCTTGCTCTCGCGTCTGCCAAAAATACAACTCTCACACATCAACATGCTGCCAGCTAAAAGCAACATCACAATCAACCGATGGCATCCGGGTATTTTCATCTTCACTGCAAAGGTAACAGGTTGCATCGAATCCTCATGCATGCAAAATAAAAAACCTGTAAATTCGTTTAAGTTTTCAAACTACCGTTCCATGATCAAATACACAAAAGGGCTGTTATTCATTCTGTTGTTGATAGTTGGATTGTTTGCCTGCAACAAAAGCAATGTGAACCCCAACATCCCACATGTTGTCATTAACCTGACCCTCGACCCCAATTCGACTATTTTTCAGGAATTAAATACGGTGGGAGGGTGGCTTTATCTGGATGAAGTTCCGGGGATGGTGATTCCATCAGCCAGCCGGGGAGTGATTGTATATCGGCAGGAATTAAATGAGTTTAAGGCCTATGAACGGCAACCCCCAAACGATCCATTTAAATGTTGTGATAACCAGGGAAGAAATTGTGGTAAACTGGTGGTTGGTGAATATTATCCATTTGCCATGGATACCTGTACCAATAACCTGTATTTGATGAATGATGGTAGCCTGTTTCAGGGAGAAGGACGGTATCCGCTTATCGAATATTACGCGGTGTACGATGGAAACCTGTTGCATGTATACAATTGACCAAAAAACCCCGGCCAAAATTAACTAGCCGGGGCTGACTTTTCAAACAGAAAACACTACGATTTCATTTCCTTGATGGCTTCGATCATTTGTGGAATTACCATGAACACATCACCCACAATACCATAATCGGCAACTTCAAAAATCGGGGCTTCTTTGTCTTTATTCACAGCCACAATTACTTTTGAAGAACTAACACCGCCCAAATGCTGGATGGCACCAGAGATTCCAAACGCCATGTATAAATTGGGAGCAATAATTTTCCCGGTCTGCCCAACATGTTCTGTATGCGAACGCCATCCTTCGTCACTTACCGGACGCGAACAGGCCATCCCCGCGCTTAATAGATCTGCCATCTCCTCCAGGCCGCCCCAGTTGTCGCCACTTTTCATTCCGCGACCACCTGACACCACAATCTCTGCATCTGTTAATAAAACTTTGCCTGTCACCTTGTTGGTTTCTTTTACGGTGGTGGTAAAATCGCTGTCGGCCATCTGTGGGTTAAATGCTTCGATGGTTTCGCTGTGGCGTAATTCTACAGGTTCAAAAGAGTTTTGCGCCAGGGTGATGACTTTAATATTGGCATTTATTTTTACCTCCGCGAAAGCCTTCCCTGTGAATACTTTTTTCTTCACGATAAATGGATCGAATGAAACGGGTAGAGCAACTACACCTGTCTCAAGTCCTGCCTGTAGCCTGACGGCAACCCTGGGAGCCAGGGCTTTTCCCAGGTTGTTGTGTGCCAGAATAATCATTTTCGCTCCTTCGGCTTTGGCAGCAGCTACAATCGCCTTCGACATGGCTTTGTTGTCCAACGAGTTAAAACGGTCATCGGTTATTTTAAGCACTTTATTGGTTCCGTAATTGCTCAGCTTTTGTAGTTCGCTATCGGTTACATTGCCAATGGAAAGTGCTGTAACAGTTGATCCGGTTTGTTTGGCTATGGAAGCTGCATACGAAACCAGTTCGAAGCTGAATTTCTTAAACTTGCCATCCCAGTTTTCGGTATATACTAATATTGACATGATTTCAATTTATTTAATGAATGACTATAACACTTTGGCTTCTTCGTGCAGCAGCCTGACCAACTCTTTGGCATTGTCCTCGGCAACCATTTTACAAGCTGCTTTTTTTGGAGGAAGTTCAAACCTGACAAAAGAGGTTCTGTCCTCCGCTGAAACAGGGGCAGTAACTTTGAGTTCTTTTTTGCGTGCCATCATAATGCCACGCATGGCCGGTATACGGGGTTCTTTGGCGATCCCTTTTTGTACGATGGCCACCACGGGTGTAGTAACAGAAAGTACTTGCGAACCACCATCTATTTCCCGGTTAAATAATAGCTGACCATTTTCGATGTTAATGCCTGAAACGGACGACACTGAAGCAATATCCAGCAATTCGGCCAACATGCCTCCTACGGCAGAGCCATTGTAGTCAGATGCTTCAATTCCGGCCATGATCAAGTCATAGTCCTTGGCAACCGAAGCCAGTTGTGTGGCCACTTCGAAGGCATCTCTTGCCTCCACATCAATCCTGATGGCGTCATCAGCACCTACAGCCAATGCTTTTCTTAAAGTTGGTTCCGTAGAAGCATTGCCCACGTTGGCCACTGTTATGAGTGAAACCCCTCCCGTTTCTTTCAATTCAACGGCACGGGTGAGGGCCAGCTCATCCCATGGATTAATAATCCACTGAACACCTGCATCATCAAACGCGGTGTTATCAGATTTGAACCTGATTTTTGTGGTGGTGTCAGGCACGTTACTTATTAAAACCAATATTTTCATATTCTACACTAATTAATGAATTCTATTTTTGGCTATTCTTTTTGGAAAGCAACAAATTTCGTAAAAAATCTTTAATAATAGTTAATCTGGTTCATGAATCGGATTAACTATTTCCTCATCTGGCTGGAGCCGAAAATACCGCCAAAGAAAAAGCTCTTTCTGGTGGAGGCTCCAAAATGTCCCTCGTTGACCTTTTGCACCTCTTCTATGGTATAAAAAGCGTTGGGATTATGCGTATTTATGATTTGAAGGGCTCCATCCAAATCCTTCCTCTTCACAATACTGAATAACATCTTGATTGGTCCATTTTTACCTTCGGCGTTTACACTGGTCACTCCAAAGTTGGCTTCACGCAAATGCTTTATCAGGTTGGAAGTATCGAATTTGGGTAAAACGCGGATAAGTACTGTCCCAATGGACATTTTTTCCACCAAAATAATTCCAATATAATTCCCCATGGCGAACCCGGCACCATAGCCTATATAGGACATAAAATTATCGAGTTGTTGCATTATCTGTCCGATGGCCAACAACCAAATGATCACCTCCACAAAACCAAGCAGAGGAGCCAGGTACTTGTATCCGCGCGAAACAAAGATCAGCCTTACTGTTCCAACCGAAACATCCAGGATGCGGGCAATGGCAATGAGCAAGGGCAAGACGACCCAGTTAAATATGTCAATACTAATCCATTCAGGTGCAACCATTTAAGTAGTTTTTAAAGTTTTAACATCAGGCAAAAGTAGTATATCCGATTCATGAATCGGATATACTACTTGTTTTTTTCTACCTTTAACCTATTATAACCTATCCCATGACCCTATACCTTAACAAATACCGCATTGAATCCAACAGATTGCAGTTTTGGGATTATTCCTCACCAGGCTCGTATTATATTACGGTAAATATTCAGGATAGATTGACCATTTTAGGTAAAATTGAAAATGGCATCATGATATTGTCTGATGCCGGCAAGATCGTATATGAATATATTAAAGAAATACCAACCTATCACAAACGCATCATTCTGGACGAATGGGTGGTGATGCCCGATCACATTCATTGTATCATCACACTAGGTGCGTATGACTTTGATAACGGGGTTTCAAACGTATATACGATTCATGAATCGTATATACATTCTCCAAAAACAGACCTTCAGGAATACATTAAACTTCGTAGAAAAATGCTGCTTTTCAAAGTCATAGGCAAGTTGAAAATGCAAACTTCTAAGCAAATCAACATCCTCTACAACACACCCGGGACCAAAACATGGCAACGCGATTATTACGATCATGTGATCAAAGATGATGGTGAGTTTCAACGGATAAAGCGATACATCCAGGATAATCCACGTAACTGGAAGAAGGAGAGTGGTTGTAGGGGTAGTCAGCGTAAAGCGTAGTGGCAGTAAAGCGAATTCATGAATTCGCTTTACGCTTTACTACCGTAGTACCGCCCTTGATATCACGATCTTTTGCACTTCAGAGGTGCCTTCATAGATCTGCGTTAGCTTGGCCTCTCGCATCAACCTTTCTACATGGTATTCCTTTACATATCCATAACCTCCATGTATCTGAACGGCTTCGGTGGTAACCTCCATGGCTATGTCGGCAGCATACAGCTTGGCCATTGAGCCGGCGAGTGTATACGACTTGCCATTGTCCTTAAGCCAGGCTGCCTTCAAGCACAAGTTGCGAGCATTTTCGATCTTTACAGCCATATCAGCCAGTTTAAAGGCGATAGCCTGGTGGTTGGCTATCTGGGTGCCGAATGCTTTTCTTTCCTTGGAGTAGGCAACGGCTCGTTCAAAAGCCCCGGAAGCAATACCCAACGCTTGTGCTGCAATTCCCATGCGGCCCGCTTCGAGCACTTTCATGGCAAATTTAAACCCGAAACCATCGTCACCAATGCGGTTTTCCTTTGGCACTTTTACATCATTAAACATCACCGAATGGGTGTCGGAACTGCGCATTCCCATTTTATCTTCATGGGGCCCGAGCGAAATGCCCGGAGTATTTTTTTCAACAATAAAAGCATTGATTCCTTTATGACCCTTTTCGGGGTGGGTTTGTGCCATAACTACATAGGTTGAAGCTGAATTGGCGTTGGATATCCAGTTTTTAGTCCCATTGATGATATAATGATCGCCATGTTCAACCGCGGAGGTATGCTGATGTGTTGCATCAGAGCCAGCCTCGGGTTCCGAAAGCAAGTAAGCTCCAATCACTTCTCCCCGGGCAAGTGGACGGAGAAACTTTTGCTTCTGCTCTTCGGTGCCATACTTCTCTAATCCATGACACACCAGTGAATTGTTGATGGACATGATTACCGCCACCGAAGCATCCACTTTAGAAATTTCTTCCATTGCCAGTATGTATGACACTGTATCCATTCCTCCGCCATCGTATTTTGGATCTGTCATCATGCCCAAGAAGCCCAATTCACCAAGTTTTTTTATGTGTTCGGTTGGAAAGGTCGCTTTCTCATCCCGTTCAAGTACATCCTGCAACAATTCACGTTGGGCAAAATCGCGGGCAGCCTGTTGAATCATCAACTGTTCTTCTGTAAATTCAAAGTTCATTTTTATCAATATTTATACTGCTGTAATTTGACGAATGTAAACAATATTAGCATAATAACCCTTCTAAATTATAAAAGCCATTCATTGTTCATTTTGTTGGCTGTTTTATAAAATTCATTCATCAGGTTTTCAATGAGTTCTGCCGCTGAACGTTCTTGGTGAATCAGTGCACAAACCTGACCTATTTCAAGCTCACCATTTTCGATATCTCCGGAAAACATACCCGCTTTTGCTCTGCCTTTGCCTAGTAGGTTCTTTAATTCTTCAACTGTAGCCCCATGACCTTCGGCTTGAACCACCTGATCAAAAAACGCGTTTTTAAGCAAGCGCACAGGGATTAGTTTTTTCATCAACAGCCTGGTAGCTCCATCACCGGCATCCAGGATGGCCTGCTTAAATTGCCAGTGACCCGATGACTCAACGGATGAAGCAAACAAACTTCCGATCTGCACCCCATCGGCACCAAGGGCCATGGCCGCATACATGGCCGGCCCGGAAGAAATTCCACCCGCCGCGATCAAAGGTTTTTTAAGTAGTGGACGCAGTTGCGGAATTAAGACCATCGTGGTGGTTTCCTCAATTCCATTGTGCCCTCCGGCCTCAAAACCTTCGGCTACAATGGCATCAACACCTACAGTCTCTGCTTTTAGGGCAAATTTAGTATTGGCTACCACATGTGCCACTGTAATACCATGTTCTTTCAGTAAGGAGGTATATTTTTCAGGGTTTCCGGCAGAGGTAAATACAATTCTCACCTGATGACGAAGAATGATTTCTATCACCTCATCGGTTTGAGGATAAATTAGTGGAACATTGACCCCAAAAGGCTGGTTTGTCGCAGCCTTGCACTTTATGATATGTTCTTCGAGCAATTCAGGACGCATTGATCCGGAACCAATCAGACCCAGACCACCGGCATTGCATACAGCAGAAGCCAATCTCCAGCCACTGCACCAGATCATTCCACCCTGAATAATAGGATATTTTATTCCAAAAAGTGAAGACACTCTATTTGCATTCATATAGATTGCTTCAGGCAAGCTCCTTCATCATGGCTTTTACCACATTTTCCGCACCCAGCTCAATATCCAGGAGGGTGGCATCCAACATGTAACAAGGTGTTGTAAAAACCTTAAACGTATTATCCACTACCACTTCTCCATGTGTTGTTATCTGGTGATGGCTTCCCATCCCTTCGATGGCTGCAATGGTTCCGGGGTCATCGCCAATGGTAACCTCAACACCTTGCAGCACTTTGGCAACAAAAGCCGGAGCTATGCAAAGTGCACCAATGGGTTTGCCGGCACTGACCATTTCCATGATCGCCCGTTCCACTTCGGGTGTGACCTTAGCATTGGCACCATCAAAAGCCACGGTGGATAAATTTTTGGCAGCACCAAAACCACCCGGAAAGATTAAAGCATCAAAATCTTCAGGATTGAATTCAATTAAACGCTTAATGTTTCCTCTGGCAATGCGTGCCGATTCAACCAGAACGTTTCTTTTTTCATGCATTTCCTGTCCATCAAAATGATTGACCACATGATATTGTAGGATGTCAGGGGCAAAACACTGATAAGATCCTCCCTGTTTCATAATGGCCAGCATGGTAAGAACCGCTTCCTGAATTTCGGCGCCATCATACACTCCGCAACCTGCCAGAACTACTGCAAATCTTTTCTTCTTCATATCACTTTTTTTCAAAGAATTTCCTCCTGTAAACCAAATATTTATAATCTGGTATGAGTTCTCAAACCTCAGAATAAATGCATCGATTATGGCCATGCATTTCCTGGGAAATTTCATTTTTGGTTATCCCCGCTAAAATAGACAAAAAATACAGAGGCTGCTAAAATTTCAGTCAAATTATACGCATTTCAAAATATGCACATTTAGTAAAACGATGGAGCAGTATGTGACTAAAATGTTTAATTTTACTGGTGTTATGATTCAATTTATTTTAAATAATCAGCTCGTAGAAACCAATCTGCCGGGAGGGTCGATCTTACTGGATTTTATACGGGGCGATCAGCATTTGAAAGGAACCAAAATTGGATGCCGCGAAGGCGATTGTGGTGCATGCACGGTTTTGTCAGGATCGCTTTCTGCTAACGATCATGTTCATTACAAGACCATTACATCCTGCCTCACTCCCATCATCAATGTGCATGGTAAACATATCGTGACAGTGGAAGGAATCGGCATCGATGCGGTGCTGAATCAGGTTCAGAAGTCCATGCTGGAACACAATGCCACGCAATGTGGGTTTTGTACCCCGGGATTTGTCATGGCTTTTTCAGGTTATGCACTCAACAAAGAGACGTCCATCACCGGAATTCGGGAGTCCATTAGTGGGAATATCTGCCGTTGTACGGGATATAAATCCATCGAAAAGGCCGCTGTTGATATATTTGAACAATTAAAACACTCACCCAAAGGCCGCAGTCTCGATTGGCTGATAAAACAGCACTTTGTCCCGAAATATTTTCTGCAAATCCCCGTACAACTTAAAAAAATAGTTACTCTTTCACCTATAAAGGCAGGTGTTTTTGTGGGTGGAGGAACGGACCTCTACGTGCAAAAAGCAGAAGAACTTCAGGGTATGGAGGCTATTCCCGTAAATCAGATGAAAGGTTTAACCGATGTCTTTCAAAACGGAACCAAACTAACCATCGGTGCCGGGCTTACCGCTTCAGATATGCTGAACAACGAGCTGATGATGTCAGCATTGCCCAGATTAAAGGAGTTTTTCCAAATGGTTTCATCGCAGGTGATCCGCAATATGGGAACCCTTGGCGGGAATTTGGTAAATGCTTCTCCCATCGGCGATTTATCTGTTTTATTTTTGGCTTTAAATGCAGACATCACACTTTTAAACCCTGATAATGAGTCTTCCCGAAAACTACCCTTGAAGGAATTCTTTAAAGATTATAAAAAAATAGCACTTCAAAAAGATGAATTAATACAATCACTTGCCTTTGAAACAGGAAAAACGATGGCCGTCAATTTTGAGAAAGTGAGTAAACGGACTTACCTCGACATTGCCAGTGTAAATTGTGCTATCAGCATTCAACTAAAGGGAGATGAAATAAAAGAGATTCACCTGGCAGCGGGAGGGGTAGCGCCCATTCCCAAATACCTTAAAAACACCTGCGAATTTCTAACGGACAAAAAGCTGAATGCAGAAAACCTCCGCAAAGCCCATTGTGTTATGAAAGAAGAGATTGCCCCCATCAGCGATATTCGCGGAAGTGCAGAATACAAAAGATTGTTGTTGAGACAGTTGTTTTATGCCCACTTTATCCGCCTGTTTCCAAACAGGGTAAAATCTTCTGAACTCTTAAACGTGTAGTAGCTATGAAGAACATCGACTCTACATCGCACCTAAGCGGTAAATCCATCTTTATCGACGACATGCCCGAAATCCAGGGAACCCTTTTTGCTTCGGTGGTTACCTCACCAATTGCTCATGGTAAATTGCTTTCGATTGATTTTTCGGAGGTAGAATCACTTCCTGGCATCCTTCGGACTTTTACCTACCGGGATATCCCTGGCGAAAATCAAATTGGGGGTATTGTCCCCGACGAGCCTCTTTTTGCTGAAAAGGAATTACATTTTGTTGGTCAGCCTATTGCGCTTATTGTCGGGAAGTCGGATTTTATTTGTCAGCAGGCCAAACAACTGGTGACTTTCGACATGGAAATTCTCCATCCGGTGACAACCGCCACAGAAGCGTTTGAGAGAAATCAATTCATATCGCCTCCCCGAACCTTTAAAATGGGTGATCCTGAAAACGCATGGAAAGAGTGTGCCTATGTTTTTGAAGGAACTGCTGAATCGGGCGGTCAGGAGCACCTGTACCTGGAAACACAGGGTGCTTACACCATTCCGATGGAAAAAGGAAAACTGAAAATCTATGCTTCCACGCAGGGACCCACAGCCATCCAAAAGCAAACGGCCCGTGTGCTGGGCATTCCCATGAACCAGATTGAAGTGGACGTCAACCGGATTGGCGGCGGTTTTGGTGGAAAAGAGGATCAGGCAACACCCTGGGCTGTGATGGTGGCGCTGGCGACACATCACCTGAACAAACCTGTTAAGATGATCCTGAGCCGGCATGATGATATGTACATGACCGGCAAAAGGCATCCGTATACCACGTATTTTAAAATCGGTCTGTCGAAAGAGAACAAAATACTTGCCTATGAAGCCAACTACCTACAAAATGCGGGTGCGGCAGCCGATCTTTCCCCGGCCATCACCGAGCGTACTTTATTCCATTGCACCAACAGCTATTTTATCCCAAATGTAAAGGCTACTGTGCACAGTTGCAAAACCAACCTGCCGCCCAACACGGCCTTTCGCGGATTTGGGGCTCCACAGGGCATGTTTGCCATCGAATGCGCCATTCATCTGTCTTCAAAAGAGTTGAATATTCCGGTGGAAGAAATCCAGAAAATTAATTTATTAAAAGAAGGAGATGAATTTCCTTATGGACAAAAAGTACAAAATGGAATGCTTGATAATTCATGGCTTCTTGCTGATAAACAGTGGAATATTGCAAAATTACAGGAAGATATCAGGCAATACAATGCACAACACTCCCTGAAAAAGAAGGGTTTTTCTATCTTTCCCGTTACTTTTGGTGTGTCGTTTACCAACACGGTGATGAACCATGCCCGGGCTCTGGTGCATATTTATCAGGATGGAAGTGTGGGGATCAGCACAGGAGCTGTGGAAATGGGGCAAAGCGTAAATACCAAGATGTTGCAGGTGGCCGCCGGTTTTTTTTCCATCGACATGCATAAAATCAATATTGAATCGACCAACACCACCCGTGTGGCCAACACTTCGCCGTCGGCAGCAAGTTCTACGGCTGATTTAAATGGGAAAGCCGTTCAAATGGCCTGCAATGCCTTGCTTCACCGATTGAAAAAAGTGGCAGCCAAATTGGTTTCCGGTAATGAAGAAGCATTGGAAATTACAAATGAAGAAGTATTTTTCAATAAAAAACCTACCGGGATAACCTGGAAGGAACTGGTTAAAACGGCCTTTTTGCAGCGGGTGAGTTTGAGCGAAAACAGCCACTATGCCACCCCTGAAATCCATTTCGATAAAACCATTGAGAAAGGACATCCTTTTGCATATCATGTGTTTGGATTGGCTTTAACCACAGCTTTAACAGACTGTATGCGTGGAACATACGAAATAGAAGACGTGAAAATTGTACACGATTTCGGAAAAAGTATGAACCAGGAAATCGATCTGGGACAGGTGGAAGGCGCCCTGATGCAAGGCATTGGCTGGATGACCATGGAGGAAATTGCCTACGATAAAAACGGGGTTTTGCTGTCGAATGCGCTGAGCACCTACAAGGTTCCCGATCTGTATTCTGCACCCAAATCGGTGGAAATTATTCCGCTTGAAAATGAATCAGACAACCTGGCCATTCTCAAATCGAAAGCAGTAGGCGAACCACCCTTTAACTATGGAATTGGCGCTTACTTCGCCATCCAACAGGCCATCAAAGCATATAACTCCGACTATTCAATGGCGTTTAACGCCCCGATGACACCGGAAAAAGTATTGATGGGGTTGTATGAACAAACCTAGAGAATCTGGTTTTAGCAGAAATTACACCCTGATTTTCGCAACAAAACCTGAAAAAAGGGATAAACCCAAAAAAAGATTTTAAAATATTAGATAGAATGAATCATAACACATTTCAACAAATCCGGCAGCTGGCGGAGCAATATGCCGACTACACAGCAACCAACCTCAGCAAGCTGGTACAGATCAAATCGCTCAGTGCTCAGGAAAAGGAAGTCCAGCTAGAGTTGAAACGCCAGATGGAAGAAGCTGGTTTCGATGTAGTAAAAATCGACGGACTGGGCAACGTTATTGGTCGCATTGGCAATGGAAAGAAAATACTGGCCATCGATGGTCACATGGACACCGTGGACATGGGCAACATGGAAAACTGGGATTTTAACCCTCTCGGCGGTGAAATAAAAGACGGTTTTGTGCACGGGCGTGGCACCGTGGACCAGGAAGGCGGGCCTGCTGCTTTTGTTACTTCCGGTAAAATCCTGAAAGAACTTGGCTTGGCCAACGAACTAACCATTTATTTTGTGGGTAGCGTGATGGAAGAAGACTGCGACGGACTTTGCTGGAAATACATCATCGAAGAAGATGGCATCCGTCCCGACATGGTTATCAGCACCGAACCCACCAACCTAAATATCTATCGTGGTCATCGGGGCAGGATGGAGATTCATGTAAGTTTCTATGGAGTTTCATCGCACGGATCGGCTCCGGAGCGTGGCAAAAACGCCATCTACATGGCCAGTAAAATAGCCCTGGACATAGAAAAACTCAACGATCGTCTGGCCGACGACCCCTTTTTGGGAAAAGGCAGTGTAACCATTTCGGAGTTTGTGTCGGGTAGCCCGTCGTTGTGTGCCGTAGCCGACTTCGCCCGCCTTCACCTCGACCGCCGCCTCACCTGGGGCGAAACCAAAGAATCGGCTGTTAGTGAGATAGAAGACTTGATCAAGGGGATGAATGCCAAAGTAGAAGTGCTGAATTACATGGAAACCGCTTATACCGGTTTGGAGTACGGCATGGAAAAATACTATCCCACCTGGAAAATTCCCGAAGACCATCCCATTGTTATCACCGGTGTGAAAGCATACGAAAAACTCTATCACAAAAAGCCGCTGGTCGACAAGTGGACATTTTCTACCAATGGCGTCACCATCAATGGGATGTATGGCATTCCTACCATTGGATTTGGTCCCGGAAACGAAGTGCTGGCACATGCTCCCAACGAGAAAGTAGCCATCAGCGATCTGGTAACCGCTTCTGCCTTTTATGCTGCTTTTGCCCTGGAATTTGCATCAGATAAATAGAAAATCAACAGATATATGGAACTCAAAAAAAATATCGAACTGCTCGGGCAGTTGAAAACCAACCTATACCACAAAGATTTCCTGCTCACCTGGGAAAAAACCGATGCCGAATTGCAGGCCATCCTGAACATCGCCCACATCCTGAAAAAGATGCGCGAAGCCAACATTTCACCACGCGTTTACAATTCCGGATTGGCTGTGAGTATTTTTCGCGACAACAGCACACGCACCCGGTTTTCATATGCATCGGCTGCCAACCTGCTTGGACTGGCCGTGCAGGACATGGATGAAACCAAATCGCAGATAGCACATGGAGAAACTGTACGGGAAACCGCCAATATGATCTCTTTTCTATCGGATTTTATTGGTATCCGCGACGATATGTACCTGGGTGAAGGCAATAAATACATGCGTGAAGTGGGCTCTGCCTTGGACGATGGCTATCAGCAAGGCGTTTTGTCCTCACGTCCGGGGATTATCAACCTGCAATGCGACCAGGATCATCCCACCCAATCGATGGCCGACCTGCTACACCTGGAACAACATTTCGGTTCTTTGGACAATTTGCGCGGGAAAAAACTGGTGATGAGCTGGGCCTATTCACCTAGTTATGGAAAACCACTTTCGGTTCCTCAGGGCATTATCGCACTGATGACCCGTTTTGGCATGAATGTAGAACTGGCCTATCCCAAAGGATATGAGCTGATACCTGAAATCGTGGAGCTGGCAGCTGAAAACGCCAAAAAAAGTGGTGGCAGCTTTGGCATAAACCACAACATGAAAGACGCCATGCAGGGTGCCGATATTGTGTATCCTAAAAGCTGGGCTCCTTTCCAAATCATGCAACAGCGAACAGAGTTGCTGAAAAAATCTGATAAACAAGGGCTGGCTGAGCTGGAAAAAACCTGTCTGGCCAACAATGCACAGTTCACCGATTGGGAATACAACGCGGATAAAATGCAGGTTACCAAAAATCAGGATGCCTTGTACATGCACTGTTTGCCGGCCGATATCAGTGGGGTTTCGTGCCAGGTGGGTGAAGTTTCGGGTGAGGTTTTTGAGAGATACCGCATTCCCACCTACGTGGAAGCCGGTTTTAAACCCTATATCATCGCTGCCATGATGTTTGCCAACAAGTTTGAGCATCCGGCACAAACACTCAATCAAATCATGGAAAGAAAGACGAAACGGTTTGGGGTATGAGATGTCTCATCAGCTGAGGCTGATATCGACATGACAAAAATAAGATAAGGCTAAAACATGGCGAAACTTTGCGTTTCTGACCCGCCGGGTTTTCTCCAACCCGGCGGCCCGGGTACCGGAAGTTATACCGCCAAAGCAAGCTACACCCTGCACAAGGGAAGCAGTTCTTGTTCAAGCTATAAAGAAAAAGCTATCAATGTGAATTAACACATCGGGGGATCAAAAAGACCTTAAGATCGACTTTACTGAACCAAGGTACCCACCACCAAACAGGTTGACGTGTACCATCAATGGATATAAGTTGCAGTAATCCAACCGTTTTCTCCAACCGTTTTCCAATGGAAAGGTGGCATGATAAGCCTCATAAAATCGGGAACTAAACCCGCCAAATAACTGACTCATGCCGAGGTCCATTTCACGGTGGCCAAAATAAACCGCCGGATCGACGATTACCGGTTCTCCCTGGTTTCCGCTCATAAAATTCCCACTCCACAAATCGCCATGTAACAAGTCAGGTGGTTCGGTTGGAAATAGCTGATCAAGTTGAAGATAAAATCGCTGAAAAGCACGCGAAACCTCTGAGTCGACTCTTCCTTGATCGCGGGCAAGTTTCAACTGTGGCTCCAGCCTTTCTTCCCTGAAAAAGTCGGCCCAGGTTTCATGTGCGTTGTTGTGCTGAATCAGCGAACCGATGTAATTATCGTGATCGAGTCCAAATGTTGGGTTCGAATGGCGGTGCAAATCCGCCAGCTGTTCGCCGAATTGAGGCCAGAAGTTTGAAGTTTGAGGCCTGCTTTCGATGAAGGAAAGCAACAAAAAGGAATCATTCCCGGCCTCACCAAAGGCTACAATATCCGGAACCGAAAGGGTCTGAGTAGCCGACAGCATTTTCAAACCCAGGGATTCTTTTTCAAACATCCGGGGATAACGGCTTGCCGAATTTACTTTTACAAAGAAATTTCCTACACTTGTCTCCAGTCGGAAGGCATCGTTGATAGAGCCTCCTCCAATAGAAGAAATACCGTGAATTTTTACCGGTTTCGCGGAATGCTTTGTAAGTATCTCTTCGACTTTATTTTGCCAATACATAAACTACTGTCTCAATCCATTACAAAGTAACAGCTTTTAGCGATAACAGACAAGCCGCTATCGCTGGCTAAGCGGGTCGGAAAGGTAATCGCCCAGGGAAGTGGTCTGACTGACAATATCTGCCGTGATGGCTCTGGCCGAAATGGTAGCGCCCGAAATGGCCTGAATTTCATCTCCAACGGTGAGTTCCTGATGTGGCCGAATTCCTACAAACTGCCTGAGCCAACCTTTGCTCATCACTTCGTGTCCTCTGGTTGCCTGATAGTTAAAGATTCTGACCCGCAACACTTCGCCTTGTAACGAAAGTATCATAAAGTAATCGAAAAATTCGAAAGGCTGTTGGTCAATCCTGATGGAGGCATCGCAGCCACCGGCCCGGCAACTTTCAACCCTGTTTACCAATACATAACCCATCGGTTGGCCTTCCTGTTCGATGCTAAACAAACTGGCTCCCTCAAAACCAGGGATTGGTTTTGTCAGTTCAACCAGTTGCGACGACTTGGTGTTCATTAGCTTGACCACCTCCGTGTCAATCCTGGAAAGAGGAATTTCAAATCCTTTCTTATTGTGAAATGACATGATAAGCAATCCTGCCAATGGCAGAAGTATCCAACTAAAATAAGATATGTTTTTCATGGCCATAGATAGTTAAAACCAGATGGCTATACCTGCGTCAAAAGCCTGGCTATAACCCTCTGAGGATTTTGGTTTTATTAACTGGACATCAGCTTTGACTACCACTCCGGTCACAATTGTCCAGTCGATGCCTCCGGTAATCACCTCCTTTTGATAGTCTTCATTCTCAATGAATCCTTCTGCCACCGACGCTTGGGTGTTGTATACCGAGTATCTCACAAAAGGAACCAACTTTGTTTTAGTGAATTTCGCCCTATAAAATATGTTGTAGGCCACTTCGGCATAGTAACCGACCATGGTACTTCCCAAATCATTGTTCACGCCACTTGAAGCAGTAAATAGATTGTATTCCAATGCATTGCCAATCCATGTGTGATAAAACTGCCCTCGTATTTCCAACGCTTTACGTTGGTAACGGATATCCACTCCCAACATTTTTATAGAAACCACTGATGAATCGGCCCTGGTGATAGCGGTTTCATCATCCCGGTTGAGGCTTTTGTATAGCGACGATTGCGTTTGTCCGGTATAGGCCGACAGACCTAAATTCAAGCCAAGTATGCCATAATATTCGGATCTGAAAGCCAGAACGGGCTTTAGCATGATGGATTCAGCACCCTTTTGTCGACCTTTGCGCAGGCCATTTTTACCTGATAACTGGGCTGTACCATTATAACTGCTAAATCCGTTCATCAGATAGGCCTGATAACGCAGGGCCATTTCGGGGATGGTTCCCGTAAAACCTATTCCGATTTCTCGCCAGGTGGTGGGCACAATATAGGTGTCGATCAACGGACGTTCCACACCGTGATAATTGGTCGGCTCATGGTATTCGTTTATAATCCCCATGGGAACCAACATCAAACCGGCGCGCACCTGCAAATAATGAGCGAATGAGTAATTTAGAAAAGCTTGTTCTATATATATTTCCTGTACGTGCTCCACTTCAATTTCGGATACAAGACTGAGTTTGTCGGAAAATCGATAGCCAAACATAAGCACCAACCGATGGACGTCAAGATTCCCGTTTTGAAGGGTGTTGTTGCCAAACGGCTTATTGTAATCGATCTGGCCATAACCGCCAAACGACAGGCTTCGATCGCTTTTTAATAAATTTGAAACTGTATTGGACAGGCCGTATTCCGCATTTTGAGCATGGGCAGTAAACACGAAGGTGAGTGAAATGGTCATGATCAGGGTGAGGCTTTTCCAGTATTTCATAGTTCGATAATTTTAATTTTATACTGGCAAAACTACGGGGGATCATGAATCGCTTCACTACCTATATTCGGGTATTTTTATGGTGGTGGGCATGTGTTGATACAATAATGCATGTTGGATGATTTCAAAATCAGGTTAACTTTGCCGCCAAATTTTTACTTACTTCATCAGGTTTGAAGAATCATAAACACGACAATTTAATAATCCGGACCATCCGTTGGTTTTATCCGCCTTTCAGGAAGTTTATTCCTCCTGAAACATTTCGCTATGCCGCTACAGGAGGCTTCAACACGACGCTTGACATTTTTCTGTATTTTGTTTTTTACAATTTTATTCTCGACAAACAAATTGTTAACCTGGGTTTTATAGCCATTAGCCCCTACATCGCGGCTTTTATTTTTGTCTTCCCCATCACTTTTTCCACCGGATTTTTGCTGTCGAAGTATGTTACCTTTCTGGATTCACCATTGCGGGGCAAAACCCAATTGACCCGCTATGGCCTATCGGTGGTGGGAAGCCTTCTGCTCAACTATATTTGTTTAAAGGTCTTTGTGGAGTATTTTTATATCTGGCCCACGGTATCAAAAATTCTTACCACCGTTGTTGTAATCATATACAGTTACGTCATACAGCGGCATTTCACATTTAAAACAGGTGGAAAACAAAAGAAGGTAAGCAATCCTTAAACTGTTAAAAAACTGTTTATCAGAAAAATCAATCTGCCTGAATTTCTGATTTTCAATAAATTAATAAGGCATTAACTTGGTATTTTGTATTCTGGTTACTGTTGATTCAGGTACTTTTTTGAAAGGTTATCATATACCGAAAACAGTTCGGTGGTACGACCATCCTTATCGAACAATCCGCTTCTGAAATTGAGCGGTTCCCAAATGCAGGCACCCTTCCCCATGTTGTCAGGGATATTAAACGCGATGTCGTGTACCTCTTTTTTGTAATCTGAATATTCAACCACATTTACGGGTTTGTTATAGCGTTTGGCCAGATCGGTCAGGTTATGGTTTAAATCGTTGAGTGTTCCATGCCAGCGTGGATAATACGATAACCCGATGATATCGAAGTGAACACCACGGGCGATCATGTTGTCGAGCCAAAACACGGCTTCCTCATTTTGTCCGCCCAAAGCGATGTGCATCATTACAGGCACATTGGGATCAACAGCTTCAACCCCTGCCACACCGGCTTTCAGCAAACCGGCAAGCTGATCGGGATGGCCAATATGGCCTTCGGGCCAAAGCATTCCATGATTTATTTCGTTTCCAATCTGGACCATGTCGGGAGGCGTACCTTGTTTTTCGAGGGCCATCATCACATGCGTAGTGTACTCTTTTACTGAATCTTTCAGCGTTTCAAAGTCGAGATCGGCCCAACTTTGAGGCTTAAATTGCTGTTGCGGATCGGCCCAATAATCGCTGTAATGAAAATCGAGCAGGAACTTCATACCCGCTTTTTTAATCCTTTTGGCCATTTCAAGTGTGTAAGGCAATCCACAATATCCCTGTTCAGGAGAATATCCATTTTCTGTTTCAGGATTGACAAATATCCGCAGACGGATGGTATTCAACCCATGTTCCCGCAGCAACTCGATGGCATCCTTTTCAACGCCTTTGTCCCAAAATTTAACGCCCTGATCTTCAATCTGCGGTAGAAACGAAATATCGGCACCCATCATTCTGTGGATTTCATTAGTAGTGGGAGGAAGCTGATCAGCAGTAGGTTTCATCATCACAAAGTCGGCGGGAAGTGTGTGAATTTCATGTGCGCCGGGCCAGAGTTTGCCGGAACGGGCTTCTACTTTTACCTTTCCAGGCTCCGTACCTGCCACAAACAACAGGTTTGCCTCACCATTCACCAGGATGAGTTCGGTAAACGAAGCCCCTGAAGTATCGGTCTGCATCACCAGCTCACTTCCATCCAGGGCCGTAACCTTACCATCGCCCGAAACAAATAGCTGAATTGGGTTGGTGGCAGAGGTGATCTCCCGGTTGAGACTGTCGGTAATGGCAATCCGCAAACGGGTAGGATCGCTTCCGGTGGCCAGCAAGGTAGTGCTGTAACTGGTCAGCATCACCGATACAGGTGCGCCAGTTTTAACCTGGCTGACGGAACTATAATCGATAGGTTTTGTTGTTGGTGAACTGCATTGAACCATCAGGGCAATCGCAATAAACGCGAGCAATAGGTTAGTTTTCATGGCATCACATATTTATAATAAGAAAAAGCGGCTTTGAACCGGGTTGTGATTAAACCCGAAGTTCAAATTCCGCTATAAAAGTACAATAAACTTTTATTTTTTAAAAGAGCAACTTTTCCAAAGTTTCAAACTTTGGAAAAGTTATAAAAGTGAAATTTCCAATGAATGGAAAAGGCTTCCATATTGTAACATTAATGCCCGGACGTGTCTGAAGATCACTCTTAACCTGATCCCAATGCTTCAATTTTGTCAGAGGTAAACACCTGCGAATTCGGTTTGGAATTGGCCAGATGCACCATGGCTCGGGCAATTTTATCTGCCTCAATAAGCCTGTATTTTCTTAATTTTCCCACGAGTAATGGCTGAATCAACTTCGCGATAGCCATTCCTATTTTTTCACCTGGTCGGTTTTCATTCCGGTTTCCTCCAATAAATGAAGGCCTTAAAATATAGGTGTTTGGTATTTTCTTCGATAAAACAGCCTGCTCCATTTCCCCCTTCGTCTTGTTATAGAAGAGGTTACTCCCGGGATTGGCCCCCATGGATGAAATCACCAAAAAGGTATCAATCTTGTTTTTTGCACAAAGTTGTGCTGCCGCAACAGGAATTCCGAAATCAATGTTGCGGTACATCGACCTGTCAGGTGTTTTTTTGGCAGTAGTTCCAATGCAACAATACACTTCGTGGCCTGTAAATTCCTTTTTAAACTGGTTTAACCGCAGTATTTCGCCAATAAATTCGGTTACTTTAGGATGCGTTTGTCCAATGCTTTTCCTGTTGAATATTACAATTGAATCGTATCTTTCGTCAGCGATCAACTGATTTAACAGCAAGTTTCCTGTTAAACCGGAAGCTCCAAGTATGATGGCGGTTTTTTTCATGGGTTTTCTGCTTTCAAGAGTTAGAATCATTTCTTGTGTGATCATGTTGTCACTTTAGCCTATCCGGGCAATGCCGCGCGGTCTTTAAAAAGTGGAATTATCCTCCGCGTACCATTCAGCAAAGGAAGTAACTGTTTCGCGCAGAAGTAAATAGACCAATTTCACCTCTTTCGGGAGTTGAATTCTAATCCGTTCGGCCATATCGGCTATCATCATTTCGCTGGTAGGCTGATAGGGCAACAGGATCACTTTTTCGAAGTTTCCTTGTAGTTCTTCGATGAGTTTTGCCGGCATTTGATCACTCAACACCAGGGCATGATCGAACTCATCGATAACAGCATTGCGAACAATTTTTTTCAAATCACCAAAGTCCAACACCATGCCGAACTTGGGATTGTTTATATCGGTGATGGGAGTCCCCGAGAGCGTTACACGCAATTCGTACGAATGCCCGTGAATATTTCGGCAGGGGCCATCATATCCCATGAGGGCATGAGCCATCTCAAATTTGAATTCTTTTGTGATGCGAATCACCGGATCTTTTTTCATGACTAAAGCGTTAATTTTACCACTTTTAACTGACGAACCTGCCGCCCCTTCTGATCGAGGATATTGACTACATAAATACCACCGGAAACGTTACTTAAATCAACTTCGGCACTTTTTCCTGACATACTTCCCTGACTGATCACATTCCCATAAACCGAAATCACCCTATATGAACAAAGTTCCTCACTACCAGCGATGGTTAGAAGTCCTGATGTGGGATTGGGGTACGCAACAATTTGCGAATAGTCAACCACAGGTACGTTGCTGGGATCTCCCCAAATGAAATCAACATACTCCGGATGGTCGATAAACGGATTTCGGTTGTGCTGATAATCGTAATAGATCACGTTGTTGCGGTTGTTTTCAAAATCATCAGGCGGGTCTTGAAGGTTCCATTGAATCAATACCGAAAGTTTTCCATGCTCAGGAGCCGGAGAGGTATTTACCCTGTCAACCACCTCCAGGTCAGGTTCACCATTGCCACCTTCGTAGCGGGTGGCCATGTAAAAAATCATCCGGGCCACATCGCCTTTTACGGCATCGCGTGGTTCAAACGAATCGTTGTCAACAAAACAGCCGGGAGCTTCTGCCACCGGACTGCCTCCCATATCGAAATCCAGGTTCCCACGTGTACTGTTGACTGATACATCTGTTGGCCGGATGTGGTGTGCATCGGTACCGGCCGGAGGCGTTGTGCCAAAATCGCCATGCGACTTGGCCCATACATGTTCCCTGTTCCAATCGTTTGAATTGCCACCAAAGGTACTTTTTGCCTGCGACCGTCCTGTATACAATAGGATTACATTGTTGCTGTTATCGGGATCTTCATCAGTGTTCTTCAGTATAAAATCACGTAGATCGTTGTAAGAATAAGGAGTGTGGTTTTTGATTATGTTATGAAGTTGCAGTTTAAGTGCATCACCTGTCAGACCTTCTGCATCATCGTAATAACCCGCAGGGATTTGTGCAAAAATCTGAATCGAAAATGCAAGAAGAATAAACAGTAACGCAATTGAATTTCTTTTCATGGATAAACATTTATGCGGCAAAAAATGCCAGGTAAACAGCAGCTGATAACATCACCAGTCCGCCAAGTAAATATAACAAAGAAGCAAGCGACAGGTTGGGTTTTGATGGCGATAACCATACACCTGTGGCAGCGAATAATATCGAGAAAATAAAGAGGATAATAAATAAAGGAAGATCGAAAGGCATGAAATACGTAAAAATTAAGCCAACCAACAAAGTGTTCATGGCCTGTGCCAGCGAAACGAAAAATACATGGGTAACCTGATTTATTGAATAGGTTCGTTCTCCTTTTCGGATTTGAAATGCTTCCATAATCATCCGGATTCCAACAAGTGCAAAACATAGAAATATCACCACTTCCTTGAAATCATCCATGAAATGCATGAATAAGATACCCAACTGAAGTCCGGCCCAGAACATGCCGGTTTGCATCAATCCAATCAACAGAATAAAGGGGATTGCGTTCAGCCAATGATGCTTAACCCGAATGCCGATGGCCACCGGAAAAGGCTGCATGGCAAGGAAAAATAAAATGGCAATGATAAAGGCAGATTGCATTTTAATCCTGTTAAAAAGGGCTGCAAAATTACTAAACTTTTCGGGGGGACTGACTAAAAGTGTTGAATAGGATGTTCCATTAATCTGTAATGTAAACCAGCTCCACCATTTTCTCCAGCCATTCTGCATCCACCTCATCAAAACTATTGAGTTTATCGCTGTCCACATCCAAAACGGCCACCAGTTCACCTTGTTTATTTCTAACCGGAACTACCACTTCCGATTGCGAGCGCGAATCACAGGCAATATGACCGGGGAAATTGTGCACGTCAGGAACCACGATGGTTTTTTCCTGGTTGAGGGCTGCCCAGCAAACACCGGTATCTTTGGCCAGGTTGATACAGGCCAGAGCTCCCTGATAGGGACCCACCTGCAATTTGTCGTCCTGCAATAAATAAAACCCGGTCCAGAAAAAGGTGTCCATTTTGTGGTGCAGCACTGCATTGATGGTGGCCATGTTCGAGAGTGGGTTATTGCTGCTTTTTTGAATCAGCGATTGTATTTGATCGAAAAGACGTTGATAGCGTTGATGTTTTTTTTTGGTATCCATTGGTTTAGTTTCAGACGTCAAAAATACGAAAGGTTTATGTATGAATAATCAAAGCAAATCTGGTACAATACGCTTTTGAGTTGCAGCCGGATTCACTTTTCTACCCTTGTGATTCTCCTATGGGAAAAATTCAGACACTTTCTCAAGCAAGACTGCGTCAATAAAAAAAAGTTCACGGAAATTGGTTGCCTGAATATTTATGATACCTTTGAGACTGAATCACATTGCACTTTCTAAAAATCAATACGACCCTATATTGAAGATTTTCATCATTTCAAAACTATTGAAACAATTAAAACCAATGTTTAACACCTTTCAATAAAGAAACTTACAAAGAAAAAAATGAAGAAAGAATTTATTGCAGAGCTTTTCTTGAAGTTTGAAGATGCTTGTTATGACTTTGATGGCGTAGAATGTTGGAGTTCAAGAGAATTACAACCCATTCTTGGTTACTCTCAATGGAAAAACTTCAAGAACGTAATTGAAAAGGCTAAAAAGTCATGTGAACAGGCAGGAGAAGAAGTTAAAAACCATTTTGCCGATTTCGGAAAGATGGTTGAAATTGGTAGTGGTGCTCAAAAAGAGATTGAAGATATTGCATTGACGAGATACGCTTGTTATTTAATTGCTCAAAATGGAGATGCTACCACAAAATCTGAAATAGCTTTTGCTCAAACTTATTTTGCTGTTCAAACTCGCAAACAAGAAATAATTGAAAAAAGATTATTAGATGTCGCAAGAGTTACTGCTCGTGAAAAACTTTCTCAATCCGAAAAGAAGTTATCGGGAATCATTTTTGAAAGAGGTATTGATAATAAAAGTTTTGCGACTATTCGTTCAAAAGGGGACCACGCATTATTTGGAGGCAGAACTACTAATGATATGAAAAGGATTTTGCAAGTTCCAACAAATCGCACATTGGCAGATTTTCTTCCTACTTTAACAATCAAAGCCAAAGACTTCGCTACAGAATTGACAAGTCATAATGTAGTGGACAAAGATTTAAAAGGCGATGCTCAAATTACAAAAGAACACATTGAAAATAATTTGGCAGTTAGAAAAATCCTTGACGACAGAGGTGTAAAACCCGAACAACTTCCACCTGCTGAAGATGTGAAAAAAGTAGAAAGAAGACTGGATAGTGAAGAAAAAAAGATTTTAAAAGAAGTAAAGAAAATTCAAGGGAAGAACAAAAAGAAATAAGTAAAAGGGAATTTAATACAAGCGAACTTTGAAGATTTGCAAAAACGTTTTATCAAATTTATCATAGGAAATACAGCAACCAACATAGAAGTTGAAGTAAAGTGTATTTATCAAAAGATAAAACGATTTCACAACATGAAGCTAATAACTCAAGCGAACAGCATATTTTTGTAGACAAATCACATTAGGCAGAAAGATTTGTCCTTTGAAGTCGGCCGTAAAGCGAATGCTGCCCGTTCTGCTCGGAAAACATAATGATTATTTGGAATCAAGGGCAATTACCTGAAGACTAAACTATTGATAAATTAACGGTAATGCATTCAACTGTTTCACACAAACGAAACCCAGTCCAAACTTGATTATCCATTAGAATTACCGACGAACCATCCGGTTAAACTTTCTCCAGTTCCACAGTAAAGTGACGGAGGATTGGGGCTTCTTTCACGATCTTAAATCCTTTGGTAATTTTATCCCTGCGATCGAATACATTGATCAAGGCAGCGGCGATATAATCCATGTGGTTATTGGTATATACCCTTCTTGGAATGGCCAGGCGCATCAATTCCAGATCCGGGTAGCGGTTTAAGCCGGTTCCCGGATCGCGGTCTGCCAGCAAGGTGCCTATCTCCACTCCGCGCACTCCACCTTCAATGTATAATTCGATAGCCAGTGTTTGAGCAACATACTCTTCTTTAGGCAGATGAGGCAAAAAACGTTTGGCATCCACAAAAATGGCATGCCCGCCAAATGGATATTGGATAGGAATTCCATAATCTTTTAGCAGACCACCTAAATAGGCAACCTGTTTGATCCGGGTTTCAAGATAATCGAAATCGGTACCTTCGTAAAGACCTTGTGCCAGCGCATTCATATCGCGTCCCGACATGCCTCCATATGAAATGTACCCTTCAAAAAGAATGTTGTACATGGTGGCCCGGTCAAAAAGTTCCTTGCTGTTGAAACCGATAAACCCGCCCATATTGACAATGGCGTCTTTTTTGCTGCTCATGGTCATGCCATCGGCATAGGAGAACATCTCGCGTACAATTTCGCGGATGGATTTGTCGCGATAGCCTTCTTCCCTTATTTTGATGAAATAGGCGTTTTCGGCAAACCGGGCCGAATCGAAAAACACGATAATGCCGTATTGATCGGCCATTTTCTTCACCTCCCTCAGGTTCTTCATCGAAACTGGTTGCCCCCCGGAAGAATTACAAGTAATGGTAATGATAATAATCGGAATTTGGCTTGCCGGATGGGCTTTAAGAACGTTCTCCAGTTTATTCAAATCGACATCCCCTTTAAATGGATGGTCGAGAGTCGTAATAAAAGCTTCGTCAATGGTACAGTCGATGGCATGGGCCTTTCGGAATTCGATGTGACCTTTGGTGGTATCGAAATGGGAATTGCCGGGAACGATATCGCCTTCTTTTAGGATGGTGGAAAACAGTACATTCTCAGCCGCACGCCCTTGGTGCGTGGGCAAAAAGTATTCAAAACCGGTGATTTCTTTGATGGCATTTTTTATTTTAAAATAGGATGAGGCACCGGCATAACTCTCATCGCCCAACATCATTTCCGACCACTGCATCTGGCTCATGGCTCCGGTACCGGAGTCTGTCAGCAGGTCGATAAATACCTGGTCGCTACGCAGGTTAAACAGGTTGTATTTAGCGTCTTCGATCCATTGTTCGCGCTGTTCACGAGTACTACGGCGGATGGGTTCCACCATTTTTATTTTGTACGATTCGGAAAAGGGTAATTTCATGGTTTAGTATTATTTAATAAAACATTTTACTTTTTTTTCTGCCAGGCAGTAAAACTTAGTAAAATGCATCAAAAGCATCACGCCTTTTGACGTTGAGAAATACTTTTTTGTGTCCTATTTTTTGTGATTTCTGCATACTAAATCCAAGAGCGACCAAATATAAATAAAATTGTAATGCACCAAACTTCATTCTCAAATCAATAAACAGTTTCCAAAAACTTCCACTTTGTTTGTAACCCGGGCTAAGAAGTTGCGTCCAAAAGAATGACATCAAAAAAATCAACATAAAAATTTAAAACTATGGAAGACATAATTCCTGTATTTGTACTCGCCGTTATTTTTGGCTTTGTTTATGCTGTTATTTTCCTGTTGGTCAGGAAAAAAGAACGCATGGCTCTTTTGGAAAAGGGTGTAGATGCTACCCAATTTATAAATCCTGTTAAGGATCAATCATTTATAGCGCTTAAATTTGGTTTGCTGTTTATCGGATTGGCTATAGGCATTATTCTTGGTGGCCTGATGAAACACCTGACCGTTATGGGCGAAGAGGAATCCTACTTTTCGATGATTTTCCTTTTTGGCGGTATCGGGCTGGTGGTGAACCACTACATGGAAAAATCGGAACGTGCTGAAATGGAGAGGAATAAATTATCCAGATAGATTTCTTTGGAGGCCGATATTTAAAAAAAGCCTAATCGACAGATCAGGCTTTTTTTTTGTAAACCAGGGCAGTTAAAATATACATACTATTGTACCTTGAGCGCAACGGACGGATTTTCATTCACCACTTTTACCGAACGCACCAGTACCGTAAAAAGCGCGACCAACAAGGCTAGTAGAATACTCACAATAAAATACCCGATGTGGATAGAAATATGGTAGGCAAAACCTTCAAGCCACTTATTCATCAAAAAATATACAATGGGTGTTGCTATAAGGCCTGACAAAAAAACCAATTTCAGATAGCCCAGAGCCAACATGGTAATTAATTGTTTTTCAGATCCTCCCAACACCCTTCGGATGCCAATTTCACGTGTACGCTGTTGTATAAGGAAAGAGGAGAGGCCATAAAGGCCCAGACTGGAGATAAAAACCACAAACAACGAAAAATAAAAAAACAGGTTGAGCATTTTTTTATCCCCACTGTACAAACTTCCAATCTTCGACTGCAAGGAAATCATGTGTAAAGTACCTCCTGAAGTGACTTTTTTCCAGGTGTCGCTGATGTGCAATTCGGCTTCTTCAAGTCTGCCAGGCGCAGCCTTTACCATGATATAGCGTGAAACATGCGGGGTAAGCAGAAACACCATGGGATCCACCTCCCGATGTAAAGAGGATGAGTTAAAATTTCTGACGACACCCACAATTTTGCCTCCTTTTTTTCCTGCATAATTAAAAGGAACGCCAACCACGGTATCGAGGCCTAAAAATTCAACAGCAGCTTCGTTCAAGATAAATCCGGTCGCGGTATCATCGCCGGGGAAGTCATTAAAATACCGGCCGCTGATTAATGGAATATTCAGTAACCTGAAAAACCCGTATCCAACCCCAAAATAATTAATGGTCTGCACCGGAATTGCATTGGTATCACCCACCTGAAAAAGCATTTTGCCTTCGGTATATCCCGGTACGTTTTGAGTTGATGTCACCTCGAGGATGGAACCATGATTTGCCAACAGATCCATGGATTGATTAATATGCTGCCTGAAATTGGTATCGCGGGGAACATTGATCACATATACATTCTCTGCATCAAAACCCAATTCATGATTTTTCAGGAAATTGATTTGTGAATACACAATGATGGTAGCCATGATCATACCGATTGACACCATGTATTGGATAATGACCAAAAAATGCCTCATGATGCCGGCCGTAAACTGTTGTTTTCCAAATTTCCCCGACGAAAAAGAAGTGCCTTTTAACACGTGGGCAGGTTTGAACGAATTGAGTACGAAAGCCGGAAAACTACCTCCAATAACGGAAAGTATCGATAAAAGCGCTAGCAGGACTATCCCGAAAGGAAAAATTTCCCATGAAACAAGGCTATCTAATAAACTCAGGTTTTTATCTACCAATTGATTAAACTGTGGCATTAACCACTCAACCAATGCCAGTGCTAATACAAAGGCAATCAGCGTGATAATCAGCGATTCAACAATATATTGAAATGCCAGTTGCCTGGGTAAGGCACCCAGAACTTTGCGCATGCCAATTTCGCGCGAGCGCTTTAACGATCGTGCTGTTGCCAGGTTGATATAATTGATAGAAGCCGTCAGCAAGATAAACAATGCGATCACCGCAAAGACATAGAGAGCTCCCACATCCACGTTGGTGGGAGAATCGTACATCAGGCCCGAATTGAAATGTACAAGGGAAACCGACTCGATAAAATACTGCATACTTCCAACCATATTCAGTTCTTCCTCCTGTATAAACGCTGCTTCACCCACGCGCTCAAACTCATTAAAACGGTATTCAAAATCATCCGGATTAACAGTGTCTGCAAGCTTTACATAAGTATAACAGGTCATCCAGAAATAATCATGTTCCAGGTTTTTTAGTTCCTTTTCATTTATTGAAGAAACAGAAACGATGGCATCAAAATTCAAATGCGACGGCTTTTGTCTCATGTCGATGACTCCTGTAACCAGGTATTCACGCAGGTTTGTTCGAAGCTTATTGCCAATTGCGGGTTTATCACCAAATATTTTTTTAGCAGTGGTTGAATTGATCACGATTGAATTGGGTTTCAACAATGCCGAATCTCGGTTCCCTTCCAGAAAATGATAATCAAATATCCTGAAAAAGCTGCCATCTGCCAAACTAATGTCGGGTATTTCAAAGACCTCACCGTTCCAGGTAATGGTCGACACATCATTTTCATCAGCAGGATCTGTAAAAAATAAGTTGGTAGCTTCCTCAACGCCCTGAAATTCATTGCGTAAATCGCTGGCCAGCCGAAAAGGGGTCAATGCGATTTTTTCCGAATTCCCCTCCAGAGAGTATTCATTTGTAATCCGGTAAATTTTTTCATTATCTGACCAAAACCGGTCATACCTGATTTCGCTTTCGATGAAGAGGTAAATAAAGACAAAAACAGCGATACCCAGCATCAAGCCTGCTACATTGAGTAATGTATAGCCTTTTTGCCGAACCAGCACCCTGATTCCAACCTTAAAATAGTTTCCGGTCATAAAAAGTTTAATCGAGTTTGTTCAGGTTTTCGTTGATAATCTGGCCATCGAACAGGTGTACCACCCGCCGGCTAAAAGCGGCATCACGTTGCGAGTGGGTGACCATGATGATGGTGGTTCCTTCCTTATTTAAGGCATCGAGCAGGTTCATCACCTCCTCTCCGTGCATGCTATCGAGGTTTCCGGTAGGTTCATCAGCCAAAATCAGAGGTGGGTTTGCCACCACGGCGCGGGCTACTGCAACTCGCTGCTGCTGTCCTCCTGAAAGTTGTAAAGGGAACATGTTGCTTCTATGTGCAATCTGCATCTTTTCCAACAAAGCTGAAACACGCTCTTGACGGGCTTTTTTCTTCCACCCAAGGTATTGAAGAGGTAACTCAACATTTTCGTACACCGTTAATTCTTCTATCAGGTTAAAATTTTGAAACACAAACCCAATGTTTTTTTTTCGAAGGATGGTCCGCTGCTTTTCTTTGAGTTTGGCAACGTCCTGGCCCAACAGAAAATAGGAGCCGGTATTCCAATCATCAATCATTCCCAGAATATTAAGCAACGTGGTTTTCCCGCATCCGGAAGGACCCATTACCGCGACAAAATCACCCTCTTTTACATTGAAGTTGATGTTGCGCAAGGCGATTGTTTCTACCGATTCTGCCTGAAAAATCTTTTCAAGACTACTGGTTTCTATTATGTTCATGTGTTCGAATTAGGGTTTCGTTCAACCTGTTAACAAATTTTAACTAATACTATGCCATCCAACCTATCTCACAGTACAACAGCGTGTTGAAAAATTATTTGAGCACTTCTGTAACTATTCGTGTCCGAAATCGTCCATACTGTTGTGCAAAGGTGAACAAAATAAGTTTACTTTTATTGAGTAGAACCTTCTCCATTAACTCGAAACTAAAATGACAAAAATAAAGGCCCGTGTACTAATTGTTGATGATGACGCGGATATTTTGTTGGCAGCAAAAATGTTTTTACGACAACACATTGAAATTGTCCATACCGAAAAAAATCCGGCAAATCTCCCCGACATATTAAAAAACGAAGTGTTTGACCTCATTCTGCTCGATATGAATTTCTCGCGGGATGCAACCAGCGGGCAGGAAGGGTTTCATTGGTTAAACGTGATACTTGAACAGGATCCGGCTGCCACAGTCATTTTTATAACCGGCTATGGCGACATTGAATTGGCCGTTCAGGGAATAAAAGAAGGAGCGACCAATTTCATACTGAAGCCCTGGGAAAATCGCAAGCTATTGGCTACCATCGAAACCTCGCTTCGGGTGCGCGAATCAAAGGTTGAATTGGAGAGCCTGCGATCAACACAAAAAATGTTGATTGCCGATCAGGACCAGGCCTACAGCAATTTAATAGGTAACTCACCGGCCATGCAAAAGGTAATGAAAATGGCCTATCGTGTGGCTGGAACGGATGCTAACGTGTTGATACTTGGAGAAAACGGTACCGGAAAAGAGGTGGTGGCCAGGGCCATACACCGGGCATCGAAGCGAAAAGACAAGGTGTTCATTAATGTAGATTTGGGAGCCATTACCGAAAGCTTGTTCGAAAGCGAGTTGTTTGGCTATAAAAAAGGGGCTTTCACCGATGCCAAAGAAGATCGCGCCGGACGTTTTGAGGCAGCAAGCGGAGGCACTATTTTTTTAGATGAAATTGGCAATTTAAGTCAAAACCTGCAATCAAAATTATTGAGTGTACTCCAAAGCCGTCAGGTAGTGCGACTGGGCTCAAACAAAGAAATACCTATCAACGTCAGGCTCATATGTGCCACCAACATGCCACTCTACCAAATGGTAAGTGAAAATAAATTCAGACAGGACTTACTGTATCGAATCAACACGGTCGAAATCAAGTTACCGCCCTTGCGCGAACGACTCGAAGACATTGAACCTCTGGTAGAATTCTACATTGATACCTATTGCAATAAGTACAAGGTAGCTAAAAAGCGCATCAATGCCGGCACATTAAAACGGCTTCAAATACACGATTGGCCTGGTAACATCCGTGAACTGCAACATGCCGTTGAACGCGCTGTTATTTTAAGCGAAAATACCATCCTGGAACCTCACGACTTCTTTGTTAGCGAAAATGAAGACAGGCAGTCGGACCAGTTTAATGCCGATAATTTGAATCTTGAGGAAGTGGAAAGGGTTTTGGTGCGAAAAGTAATCGATAAACATGGGGGCAACATTAGCCGGGCGGCTAAGGAGCTGGGATTGACACGTGCCTCTTTATACCGAAGAATTGAGAAATATGGTTTATAAACGCTTTAGGATACAGATCATCATCAGGGTGGTGCTTATGGCCATTACCCTATTCTTTGTATTTTATCTTTTTCAAAAGCCTGCTTACCTGGTAAGTACCCTCATTTTGATTGTGATCAGTATCGCGCAGGTAATTTCGCTGATCCGATACGCGGAACAAACAAATCGGAAACTGGCTCGTTTTTTTGAATCCATCAGGCATGCCGATTTCTCCACCTCCTTTTCGGAAAACGAGTTGGGGAAAAGTTTCGAAGGCTTAAACAACGAATTCAATCAGGTGATTGCAGCCTTCAACAAAAACAAAACCGAAAAGGAAGAACACTTCAATTATCTTCTCACAGTAATACAACATGTGAGCATAGGCATCATTGTGTTTAAACGCGATGGAAATGTGGATGTTTTTAATAACGCTGTTAAACATCTGTTGCAGATTAACCGACTCAGAAAAATCAGTCACCTGAAAGAAGTTTCGGACGAACTCCCTGAAAAGTTGCTTTCCATGAGGGCAGGCGATAAAACCCTTTTTAAACTATTTGTAAACGATGAATTGCTGCAACTTTCGATGCATGCCACCGAATTTAAAATGCGCGGCGAGGAATATACATTGGTTTCTTTTCAGGATATCCATCCCGAGTTGGAACAAAAGGAAATTGAATCGTGGCAAAAACTGATCCGTGTGCTGACGCACGAAATCATGAACTCCATTACGCCCATCTCCTCTTTGGCTGCCACCATTAAAGAAATCTTGGAAGAGAGAAGAAACCACTATCCTCCGAGAGATGAACAGGAAGCCGAAGACATTGAAAGCGTTACACAGGCCGTAGCAACCATCGAAAACCGAGGGAAAGGGCTGTTAAACTTTGTGGAATTATACCGAAACCTGACCCGAATACCAAAACCTCATTTTCGATATTTTAAGGCAAGCACCCTGTTCGAAAGTACCATGGAGCTGATGAACCCAAAGATTGAGCAACTCAACATTAAATGCACCACCCGAATTTTTCCCCAGGATCTGAAAATTCTTGCCGATCCTGATTTAATCGATCAGGTGTTGATCAATTTAATACTAAATGCCATAGATGCTGTGGCCGAGGTTGATAAACCCCAGATCACCATTGTGGCATCTGTTAACCTGAATAACAGGACCACCATTGAGGTAGCCGACAATGGAAAAGGAATCAACCAGGATATCCTTGACAAAATTTTCATGCCCTTTTTCACGTCAAAGAAAAGTGGTTCAGGTATTGGTTTGAGCCTTTCGCGCCAGATTATGCAAATGCACAAAGGAACTATCAGCGTTCGTTCCAAGCCTGGTGAAGGAGCCAACTTTACGGTGATTTTCTAGTGCTGTCGTTTACAATCATTGCTTGTTATAAGGTAACTCATTGATACTGATTGTGCTCCAAAACAAGGAATGATGGTTGTCAGGTACAAAATCATCCACCTTTTCATACCCATGATTTTTAACAAAAATGAAATTACTGCTTTATTAAACAATTAATGTATATTTACCTCATCATTTAACAAACTCTTTTAACCTATTTCTCTTCATAAAGTTGCGGGGATGAGAACATTAAACGCTTTAATTACTTTCCTGATTTGCTCCTTTTTTATTCTTCAAGGTTGTGGCGAAACCAAAATCCAACAGAAAAATGAAAATATTCAGCAGCTGTCAAATCTTTTATCCGAAAAAAAACCGGTACTGGTTCCGGGAATAAACGATTTGCTTTTCGTTGGTGTTCCTGGTGAAAATGGGCTGAAACAACCAAATGTCTTATCAGGTGAAAAATGTGAAACGATTGGTTTCAATGTGCTTACGGAAGTTACGCCGGGAATTTCGTTCCTCCCTCAAACCATTGAACAAAAGATTGCAGGCGATCAGCCTGTGAAGAGTAAAGCACCTGTAATCACCCAAGTCTCGAAATCGAAACTATCGGCTGCTAACACAACACTTTTTGAGCCCCCGACAGTAACATTGGTGCCGGTGGAGTTGGAAATGAGTATGGACAGCCTTGCCCTATTTGATAAAAAAGCACTTGAAAGCGGTCTCGTCAATTTTCAGCACGAAGATTCCATTTTCCCTCCCATCAGGATATTTGCCCAACAGCCAAAGCATTTTGCATCCCTACCCTTTAGATATAAAGAAAATGCGCTGTTCGACCTGAGCTTTCTAGATGCTGATCAGGAATTGCCCAATTCATACATCAGGGCCATTACGGAAGATACAAATGGTACCATGTGGTTTGGAACCCACACCGGAGGGCTCATATCATACAATGGTTCGTTTTTTAACCAATACACCATGCAGTGCGGACTTTCGTCGGACATGATCCTTTCACTTCTTATAGACAAAAATGAACACTTCTGGATCGGTACACATGGCGGTGGTGCCGATTATTTCGATGGTAAAAAAATTACACGGTACACCAAAAGACAAGGGATGCCCTCAAATACCATCCTGGCCATCATGGAAGATCATATAGGGAATATTTGGTTTGGCACCACCAAAGGTGTTTCACGTTTTGATGGAGCAACTTTAGATACTTACACAACCAATCAGGGCCTTGCCGGCAACAATGTTGTATCTGTATTTGAAGACAACAACAACAATATTTGGTTTGGAACCAACAAAGGTGCTACCAGATTTGATGGAACCAGTTTTGTGACGTTTACTTCAGCGGACGGCCTTGCTTCAGATTACATCCTGACCATCGCTCAGGACCACCTCGGCAATATCTGGTTTGGAACCAATGGAGGTGGCGTTTCAAAATTTGATGGCGTCACTTTCACCAATTACAGCACCAATCAAGGATTAGGAGGCAACGCTATTTTGTCGATTATTGAAGACCATGATGATGACAACTTGTGGTTTGGAACTTTTGGAAACGGTGTCACCCGGTTTAATGGAACTACGTTTTCAAGTTACAATTCCGGACAGGGTTTAAACGATGATTACGTGCGTACTTTATTTGAAGATGACCAGGGGAACCTTTGGATTGGAACCGATGGCGGTGGTGTTTCTCATTTTAATTTCAACAGTTTTGTCCACTTTACCAAGGAACAGGGACTAAGCGACAACCTGGTGTTATCGATTTTTCAGGATAAAGAAACCAGGTTTTGGTTTAGTGTTTTCGGAGATGGCTTGCTCATTTTAAACGACTCCAATCCTCCAATCGAAAACAGCACTTTTTTGCATATCTACAGCAAGCAGGGGCTGGCGCACGACATTGTAACCTCAATGATAGAAGATTCGAATCGTGATTTTTGGTTTGCGACTTTTGGAGGTGGGGTGAGTAAATTGGATGGGGAAAATTTTAAAAGCGGCCTGATCACATTTACAAATTATTCAACGGAACAAGGGCTTCCGAATGACATTGTCAGGGCTGTAATTCAAGATAAAAAGGGTGATATTTGGTTTGGAAGTGAAGGAGGAGCCACCAAATTCGATGGAAAGAAGTTCTATACACTCAATCAGAAAAATGGTCTTGGCAGTAGTAAAGTACTGAGTATTTGCGAGGATCGAATGGGTGCACTCTGGTTTGGCACCATGGATGGCGGGGTTTCGCGGTTATTTCAGGACACGCTTGTAAACTTTACCACTGAACAGGGCCTTGCCAACAACACGGTATGGACTATCATCCAGGATCATCAGGGCATCATGTGGTTTGGAACAGATGGTGGCGGGGTAAGTGCCTTTAACGGACAATCGTTTAGAAACTTTACCGCAGAAGAAGGTTTGGGTAACAATTATGTTTTTTCACTTTCATGTGACAACAACAATTCCATCTGGGCAGGAACCATCAGAGGACTTACCCAGATCGTGGTTCCCGATAGTTTAAGTTCAGATAATGAACATTTTATAAATGACACATTTGTCATACAAAATTACACCAAAATGGATGGGCTTATCGGGGTTGATTTTTATACCAATGCCGTGTTTCATGATCAAAACAACCGAATGTGGTGGGGAACCGACAAGGCGCTTTCGATGCTTGATTTAAAGACTTATAAATTCAGCAAAAACGCTCCAAATGTTCAACTGAATGCCATTCTGTTGAACGATAAATCATATGTTTTCGATGAGTTAAAATCAAACACATCCGAATATTCCCAATCAGAGATCCGCTTTGGTGAGGTGCTGCCTTTTTCAAACCTGCCCACAGATTTAAGCCTTCCTTATTACATAAACCACCTTACCTTTCAGTTTTGTGCCGCCGACTGGGGTGCACCGCATCAGGTGCAATACCAGTATAAACTTATTGGATTTGACGATGAATGGAGCTTGTTGGGCAAAGAAAATGTTGCCGACTACCGCAACATTACCCCGGGCCGCTATACATTTTTACTGCGTGCTACCGGAAAAGCGGGAGTTTGGAGCGAAACCGTTAAGTACCCGTTTGTCATCAGATGGCCGTGGTATTTATCCTGGTGGTCCGTTGTTTTCTATATTTTGGTTTTTATCCTTGGAATTTGGCTCATTATCAAGTGGAGGGTCAGCATCATTCAAAAACAAAAAACTGTCCTCGAAGGTATGGTCCGCCACCGGACCAATGAACTGAAAAATGCAGTACAACTGGCTGAACAAGCTACCAATGCCAAAAGTCAGTTTTTAGCCACCATTTCTCACGAAATTCGCACGCCACTCAACGCAGTTGTTGGCCTTACCCATTTGGCACTTAATACTCCCCTGACAGAGAAGCAGGAAGATTATTTGCAAAAAATTGACCGTTCGGCAGCAACCCTGCTTGGTTTAATCAACGACATTTTGGATTTCTCCAAAATTGAAGCCGGTAAAATGCAACTCGAAAAGGCTGGCTTCGACCTGGAAATTGTGCTCAGCTCCATCATGACCCTAAACGCACAAAATGCAAATGAAAAAGACCTGGAGTTCGTAATCAACATTGCCCGCGATGTTCCCCGTAAGTTAATTGGCGACCCATTGCGGATAGGGCAGGTGCTGACGAATCTATGCAACAATGCCATTAAATTCACCTCTTCAGGTGAAGTGGTAATTCAGGTTGATTTGGATAAAAAAATAAGCGAAACCGAATGTTTTTTACAGGTCTCCGTTAAAGATACCGGAATTGGAATCAGTGAAGAGCACATTCCCCTCCTATTTGATGAATTTATACAAGCCGACAACTCGATTACCAGAAAATTTGGCGGAACCGGGCTTGGGCTCAGCATCAGCAAGTTGCTTATTGAAATGATGGATGGCCGCATCTGGCTTGAAAGCGAACCTGGTGTAGGCAGTACCTTTTATTTTACCTGCAAGGTCGGCGTTCAACCCGGAAACACATTCCCGTGCCAATCAGTTCCAGAAGCATTAAAACAACTCGACATTCTGGTGTGCGATGACAACCATTCCGCGCTTAAATCACTCGTTGACATACTTAACTCATTCTCACTAAAAGTGAACACAGCTACTTCAGGGGAGGAAGTACTTAACATCATCAAGAAAAAACCAGTGGACTTGTTGCTGATTGACATGCATTTGATCGGTATGAGCGGACTCGACACGATTATCGCCATCCAAGAAAATCCCCATTATTCGCCAATGAAATCGATCCTGGTTGCCGGTACCGAAAAAAGCAAGAAAAACTTTGAGCAAACCATTTCCAACATCGATGGATACCTAAGCAAGCCTTTTATCCCTTCGGTAGTAATCGAAAAAATAGGTGCCGTAATCGGGTTGTCAAAAGCATGCACCGAATCCCAACATGAAAAATCCTCCATTCTTGAAAATGCCATAAAGAAACTGGCAAGAAGTCGGGTTCTTTTGGCTGAAGACAATGAAATCAACCAACAGGTAGTATTTGAATTACTTGAAAACGTCGGGGTTAATGTCCACTTGGCAGACAATGGTGCCATAGCCATACAAAAAGCGTTAAAAATGCATTTCGACCTGATTTTAATGGACTTGCATATGCCTGTGATGGATGGATACAAGGCGTCCATTCAAATCCGTAAACACGATCAACAGGTGCCGATCATCGCCATCACGGCTGACGCCACGAGTTCCACCAGGAAAAAATGTGGTGAGTCCGGAATTAACGATATTATTACCAAACCCATCGATCCGGATTTGCTTTTTAAGCAATTGTTAAAATGGATTTCGCCCGGGAAGGATCATGAATTAAAAACCAACTCCTCCACTGACATATCGGACAGCTATTTCCCCGGTATCCCCATCGGGGACCTGGATGCGCGTTCCGGTATTCGAAGGTTTGGAAACAATGAAGGCCTTTATTTAAAGATGCTGAAAAAATTTGTTTCTTCCAATAATCAAACTTGCTCCCATCTGCGACAACTCATAGGTCAGGGTAATTTTGAGCAGGCGCATCTCATGATTCATACATTGAAAGGAGAAAGTGGAAATATCGCCGCCGATCATGTATACAAGCAATCGCAGTTGGTTGAGGAGGCAGTTTTGACCAAAGATTTAAACCTCTTTGAAAAAGAGATGAATTTGCTTGAGAACAAACTGATGGACATTTCAAAATCTTTAGAAGACCATTTTCAGAAAACTTCGGACAGCTCTGAAAGAGCAGAAAAAATATCGAAAGAAACCATCGTTTTATTGATGGGATATTTGAGAGAAAAGAACCCAAAAGCCCTTGACCTGCTTGATGAACTTGCTTCCAAAGGAATGAGCAGGGCACAACTGGATACCATCAATGCTGCCGTAAATAACGAGCATATAGATGAAGCCATTATCGTGCTAAGTAAGCTATTAGAATAACTTTAATCCAAAATAGGCCTCATACCAATTATTAACGAGTGTTAACTTCAACCCGTATTTGTTGCAAAAAGGTTAATTTTGCAAAAAAACATGAAAAAAACCGCGCCTACCCAATTCAACATCCATACCCATGCTCGTGAACGCTGGAGTCCGCGCGCTTTCTCGCCCAAACCCGTTGAAAAGGAAAAGCTGCAAAGCCTTTTTGAAGCAGCCCGTTGGGCGGCTTCCGCCTTTAATGAACAACCCTGGCGATTTATTATCGGGATAAAAAACGACCCTTCTTATAATAAAATACTCGAAACTTTAGTGGAATGGAACCAGCGATGGGCAGGCCAGGCACCGGTTTTAATCATCAATGTGGCCAAACGGACTTTCTCGCACAACGGCACCAAAAATGGGACCTTTAAATACGATTTGGGACAATCCGTGGCCAACCTGGCTCTCGAAGCGGTTAATCAAGGGCTATACTCACACCAGATGAGCGGGTTCGATCCCGAAAAAGCACGGGAGTTATTTACTATTCCGGAAGACTTTCAGGCCATTTCGGTGATGGCCGTAGGATATTACGGCAACCCCGATGATCTTCCTGCTGACATGGCCGAAACCGAAGCAAAACCCAGGATACGCAAAGCCTTTAATGAACTCATTTTTACCGAAACATTTGCCAAAACAACTACCTTATTTTAAAAAAATGCACCTTAAGTTAGCTACCATCCCCCTTCTACTGGTCATCCTGATGTCCTCCTGTGAAAACAATACAGGGTCTGCACGAAAGGGCCAAACAAAAACTACTGAAAAGAAACTACAGCCCATCCCGTTTAATGCCGATTCCGCATTTCTATTTGTTGCCACCCAGGTGGCTTTTGGCCCACGAGTCCCGGGTACCCCGGCACATGCAAATTGCGCCCGCTGGCTGACCAATAAATTAAACCAATATGGAGCCCGGGTGACAGAACAGGCTTTCAAAGCACGCACCTATGACCGGGTTACCCGGAACGGGGTCAATATTATTGGCTCTTTTAATCCTGGTTTTCAAAAACGGATACTGTTGATGTCGCACTGGGATTCACGCCCTTTTGCGGATCACGACCCTGATGAAGCACTTCATAACACACCCATCGATGGGGCAAATGACGGAGCAAGCGGAGTGGGTGTTTTGCTGGAGCTTGCCCGTCAGTTTCAACTAAAAAACCCGGAGGTGGGCGTTGATATCCTGTTGTTCGATTTGGAAGACTGGGGTCCGCCGACACAACTGGAAGTCCAGGAAGAAGAAAACTGGGGTCTTGGATCGCAATATTGGTCGAAAAACCAGCATCAATATGGATACCAGGCTGCCTTTGGTATTCTCCTCGATATGGTGGGGGCCAAAGATGCCTTTTTCAGCAAAGAGTATTTCTCGATGCAATATGCAGGATTTGTAGTGGATAAAGTATGGAATGTAGCCGCACAACTGGGATATAGCGGCCAGTTTGTTTATCAAAAAGGAGGCGGGGTTACCGATGATCATCTGCCTGTAAACCGGTATGCCAAAATTCCTACCATCGACATCATTCACCTGGACACGGCCAGCAAGAATGGCACTTTCTTCGATTACTGGCACACCACCGGGGATAACCTGGACCAAATTGATAAAACCAGCCTCAGAATCGTTGGTGAAGTGGTGGGAGCCGTGGTTTACAACGAGTGATTACAAAAAGCACAATACCCGCTCCATCCATTTTGTCAAACCAAATCATTTGAATCATGACCATGGAATCCCCCTTACTTGAATATATTGGCTTCGTGGCATCCGTTATCATCGCGCTGTCGATGACCATGAACTCCATCCTGAAATTCAGGTGGATTAACCTGATCGGCGCCATCACTTTCTCCACTTATGGGTTCTTGATCGGGGCCCTGCCAGTTGGCATTCTGAATGGTTTTATCACGGGGGTCGACATTTACTATCTGGCAACCATTTATGGAGCCAAGCACTATTTTGAAACTCTGGAAGTGCGCGGTGACAATAAATACCTGCTCCGTTTCCTGGAGTTTCACCGCGGGGAAATCGAACGCTTTTTTCCTGGTTTTGTTTATAAACCTGAGATGAACACCGTGAGCTTTTTTGTATTGCGAAATATGGCCGTAGCCGGGTTGGTGCTGGCACACAGGCGCGAAAACGGAGAACTGCGAGTAGGGCTTGATTATGTGGTGCCCCAATACCGCGATTACAAAAACGGGAAATTTGTTTATGACGACCTGATGCAGTCGTTAACCGGGGTTGGTATTCACAAAATTGTGGCCGAAGCCAACTCACCCAAACATGTAAAATACCTGAAAAAACTGGGGTTTGTTGCCACTGCTGAGGGATTGATGGAGAAATCAATGGGTTAATGTTAGTTAACCCACATAGCCCCTCAAATGTCTGGGAGAAAATATAGTCTGGAAAGTTATCGGTTCGGGTTCCAGGGACAGGAGATGGATACTGAGGTGCATGGAATAGGGAACTTAGTAAACTTTAAGTAACGGGTACATGATCCCCCACAGCCAGACAAGTGTAACTAGGCTTTTCTATCATTATCTTTTCTTATCCTTGTTTTATGACCACTGCCTGGCAGGCAGGCTCGTTACCGCTACGCTCAAACGAGGACCAGAGAGGGGGTTAATTGTTTTATCGATTGAAGAGGGTTATCAAAATTCCCTTACCTTTGATCTTACAAATCACCCAAAAGGAGTTTATTATTTAAAGGTGGTTTCTTCCGCAGGTGTTACCACGATTAAAATAGTCAAACTATAAAGTTTATGAGAAATCTAAAAATTGTCTTTATCCTTTTGCTCGGCATCTTAGCTCTTTGTTTTAGTTGTGAAAAAAACCACCTGGCAGGTGAGTTTTTGTTGACAGACGAGATGAAAGCACAAAATCCATATCAAAAAGGCGATTCTTTCAAATTAATTTCCAATACAGGGGATACCTTATCATGGTATGTAAAAGGCCGGAGCAATCAAGTACATGAAATGCTTCTTGGTATAAATACAAAAGACTACTATTTAGTTGAAACTGATAAGGCATCTATTGATTTAGAAAATAGCATTGAATATGTTACCTTTTATTTAGAAATGGGTGGGCAATTAACCAGCAGCAGAAACTATATTATAGAGTTATATAATGGAGCAAGTGGAGCGGGATTTTCCTTTGATCTACCCCTATCAAAAGAGTCTACTCCTTATGTCGACAGTCTTTATGTATTGAATCGTTGGATAATGGATGTATTTATCAATGAAGCAACATCGGCTAATAAACTGTATTACTCTACCGAATTTGGTATCGTAAAAATCGACTTTTCTGATGGGAGCTATTGGGAGTTGGAAAAAATTGAGTGGGCAGACGAGAATTAACAGGATTTAATTCAGATACCCCCACTCTGACGCGCGGTGTACCGTTGCACGTTACGATATCGCCAAACGCACAACAGTAATCGTGCTGTTTCACAAAGTGACACAAAGAAACCACAGAGATTCACGAAGAAATGGTTGTTGCCTTATCCATGTGTTTGTTAAACAGGTAGTTCGGATATCTGAAGGGGATTTTTCTGAACCATCATTTGCCTTCGGTTACCAACCGGTAGCCATCTCCATGAATGGTAATAATCTGGAGGGAAGTATCTGAAGATAAGTGTTTTCGGAGCTTGGTGATGTACACATCCATGCTGCGGGTGGTGAAATAATTGGCATCGCCCCAGATTTTGTTTAGTGCCACCACCTTCGATAGCATTTCTCCCTGTTGCATGATCAACAAATAAAGCAGTTCGCTTTCCTTGGGAGTAAGCGAGGTGCTGTGGTTGTTCTGTTGATTGGTGAGTTTCCTTGACCGGTAATCAAATAAAAAATGGCCCGGGTGCAGGATTCCTGTTAGGGAGCCTGTTTCGGGCTTGTTTTGATGCCTGCTGAGCACGGCTTTGATTTTGTATAGCAGGATCTCCGAATCGAAGGGTTTGGTAATGTAATCGTCGGCACCGGTTTTATAGCCGGCTACCACATCTTCACGCAGGGTTTTGGCGGTGATAAAAATAAAGGGTGTGTTGCGACCCGATGCCTTGATTTGTTTTGCGATGGAGAACCCATCCAGGTTGGGAAGCATCACATCAAGCAAAATCAACTGGTAATTCCCCTGGATGAATTTTTCGTTGGCATCCTTTCCATCTGAAACCCAATCTACCTTAAAATCATTTAGTTCGAGGTAGCTCTTAAGCACAGAACCAAAATTAACATCGTCTTCAACAAGTAATATATAAGGATCGTTGGTCATGATTTGTGGCAATTAAAAGTCAGGGTAAAGATACTGCCATTTCCGGGTTCGCTGTGTACCCGGATGGTCCCGCCATGAGCGGTCACAATGGCTTTTACATAGCTCAATCCAAGTCCGAAACCTTTTACATTGTGTATGTTGCCGCTTGGCCGGCGGTAAAACTGATCGAAAATGTGCTGCTGTACTTCTTTGGTCATGCCCACACCATTATCGGCTACCCTGATAATCAGTGAGTTTTGCTGATTGTAGGTTTCAACCACGATCTCAGGTGGTTTTTCGGTGTATTTGATGGCATTGTCCAGCAGGTTATTCATGAGGTTGGCGAAATGTACTTCATCGGCCAGCAGTTGGTCGCAGGAAGCACGCAGGACAGAAATGATACGCCCGTTTTTTTGCTGGGCCGAAAGCTGCAGCACTTCAATGGTATGCTCAATGGCTTCGTGTGCATTCATGGGTTGTGGTTCGATGTGGATATTCCCTCTTTCAATCAAAGCCATTTGAAGTACTTTCTCAACCTGACTGTTCATGCGTTTATTTTCCTGCCGGATGATGCCCAGATAGTATTTGGTTGGATCGGTCTGCCCGAAGACTTTGGGCGAAGAAAGGGCATCCGTAGCCAGGCCGACAGTGGCAATGGGCGTTTTAAACTCATGGGTCATGTTGTTGATGAAATCGGTTTTTATCTGCGACATTTTTTTCTGCTTCAGCATGTAAAAAATGGTAAACCAAAAGGTGGTGAGGATAATGAGGGTAAAGACCACACTTCCGGTGATGAGTAAGGTGAGTGATTTGAAGATGTAGCTGTTTTTGGAGGGAAAACTTAACAGCAGGTACATGTTTTTGCGGAAGAAGTCGTCGGGAAACAGGTTGACTTTGAAAGCTGTTTTCAATTCTACAGGTGCTTCTTTGGTGGAGGAAATTACATGAACAGAATCGTCTGTCTCCTGCACAACCTGATAGTAAAAAGGCAGGTCGATGCCTCTTGAAAACAGGGCATTTCGAAGTAATGTGTCCAGGTTGGAAACAGGGAAGTTGTCCAGCATTTTATTGGGATCGAAGCTGTATTCCACCACCCATTCTTCCATATTTTTGTTGAATTGTTCCAGTTTTTTCTCAATTACCCTGGCTTTTTCTTCTTCTGCTCTGAAGTTGAGTTCCTCCATTTTTTGCCGGATACTGTCATGGATTCTCTGTCGTTCAAAAAATTGCGGATAATTATCTGTAACCCTCACAACATTTGGTTCAGAGTCAGATACCCATTCCAGATCATAATCGAATTGAAAGTTGTTACGAACAGAATCCATATTGACACTTGCCTGTGCGCTCACTTTGTTTTTGGAAGTGATGCTGATGACATGGCTTGTTGAACCATGCTGACTTACAACCGTATCCACTTCCACCGACACACGACTGTTGGCACCGGGAGTAACACTGTAAAAAGTTCTGGCTGGACGTACCGGCCTCACAGGTGGGGGAGGAGGCAGGTTCATCTTATCATTTATAAACGAAAACCTGTCGAATCGGCCCCAGTTGTCGATGCTTTCCAGCATGGCTTCATGGGCTGATTTCTCAAATCTGGAGGCTTCCATTTTCATGGCATGCCTGATCCACAATGCCTGGGTGAAAATAATTCCTGCCAGGCTGACAGACATAAAAAGGACAATCAGGTTAAAACGCTTTTTCAACGACCGTTAATTTATGATTTTGAGCAAAGCTAATGAAACAAAGTGCATTGTGATCATATTTTAACCTGATGTTAACCTTTTTTAACCCCTGTTAACCTTTATTGAAAAGGGTGTAACCTAGTTTTGTGAAGTATTTAAAACTTTAAAAAATGAAAAAAGTAAACCTATTTTATTTGATGATTTTCCTGCTTGTTGTCCCGGCATTCATTTATGCCCAGGTGAATGAAAAAAAGGAGGTAAAAGTTAAGTTGGTCAAGGTGGTGGATGGAAAAACGACCACTTTTGACACCGTTTTCACCTCAAAGGGTGACATGGAGCAAGATATCAGGTTGTTGATCGATAAAGTGGCGGACGTTGATTCGGCCCAAAGTAAAACGATTTCTATTGAGCTGTCTTCCAGTGGTTCTGATTCAACCGGACGTCCCTATAAGGTGATGGTTTTTGCAGAGGATGATGATATTTCGATGATTGCTCCACCAGCATTTAACCATAAATTAAGGCATTGGGTGGATAAAGACGGCAGAAACATGGAATTTGAATTCAACCTGGAGAAGGAAAATATGGAAGGCTTAAACGAAGACATCGAAAGACAGGTGAAGGAAGCCATGCGTCAGCGTGAAGATGTAGAATTAGAAATGGAGTTGATGAATGGAGAGAGAATGAAATGGGTTAGTATGCCTCCACGGCCTCCAAAACCACCGCGTCCCATGCATCCTGAATATCCGGGAAACAGGTACTTTTTTCACGGCGGATTTGACGATGGCGGGGTGGCTTCACAGGAAGAATTGCGTGATGCCGGAATTAAAAGTCAACCCGATCAGCTGGTGCTCACTACCCTGGACATCGACAATCGCGATGGCGTTATCACCCTTCGGTTTATGCCAAAAGAGGACAATCGTTCCACAAAAGTGACAGTTTATAATTACTTTGGCGACAAAGTGTACACCGGAAAACCTGAGATGGTTGGTGATGTATATCAGCTCACCATCGACCTGAGTGCCAAGCAGCCCGGTACGTATTTTATTCAGCTGGTTCAGAAAAATGCCTCTGTTACACAACGTATTGAGCTGTAATCAAGATCATGTTTTTTTTCATTGTAGGAATCGCCGGCCTGTTTCAGGTCGGCGATTTTTTTGTCGATTAATTCTCCAAAAGGCAGCTTCTCTATCGGATGGTCAGTTTTTCTTTTTAACTCAAATTATCCAATATGAGCCATAGGTTACCAGCCTGACGACAAAGCCATGGGGGTTTTTAAACAAGTATAGTTAATTACTCACATAGTGTTCTACATATCAATTGGATACAATTATTTTCCCGGAATGCCATCCGTTGGCATCCTCAAATTTTAAAAGGTAGATTCCTGAACTGTAGTTGCTTAAATTGAGAACCAGTTTTTCATCTTTTCTGGGATTGTATTTTTCCAGCACTTTCCCGGAAAGGTCGATCAGGTATAGTTCGTTGATATTTCCTTGAATATCAATCGTCAACGGACCAGAGGTAGGATTTGGGTAATACCTGATGGCGGTAGGCTTGATGGGTGGTTCTTGAGTTATGGTGGTAATCGAATCTGCAATTTGGTCATTTTTTGTGCTATCCTGCAGGGCTGTATCCGGTTTTAGGGTAAAATCAACTATTTTTTTATCTGGTTTTATTTCTTTCCAAATCCTGGATAAGTCCACGATTTCATGGGCTATTACCGGGCTGTTGAAAATGTAACCTGTATCAGCAATGCCTTCCAGTGCCAGGTAATCATCACAAGGCGGGACATAGGAGAACTGATATATGATCCGCTTAAGGAGCCTATTTAGTGTTTCAACATCGTATTGATCGGTAGTAGGCGTGGCATGGGCATTCCCAATTTGGCTGTGATCGGTTAAAAATACAGAAGTGCCATTGGTAGCCAATGCAATACTTCGCATGAGGTATTCCAGACTTTTGGCATTGTGGGGTGTTTCTGCACTGGCAACCACCGGGATCACGCGTATTCCCTTTTCAGCTGCTTTTCTGGTGTAAACCTGCATTTTATGGATTACCCCATCGTTGATGACCGGTTGTTGGTCCAACACAAAAAAAAGAAGACGTGTTCGGGCAGATTCGCTCCAGCCGAGGTTGTCGATGGCTTCTTTAAACGCTTCTTCCACTACTTCATCGCCTCCTTCACCGGCATATTGCTTGCCAATAAAATCAGCAGTTTGCTTAATATTTTTTGACAATGGCGTCATCCTGGTTGCGTAGCTGTTGCTGAAACACCTGTAAAAAACACTTCCTAACAGGATTTCCGATTTCGGGAATTGATCAGAAGTGTGTTTGACAATATCAATCAGGTCCGTTTTCAGGAACTCGATTTCATCGTCCATCGAACCAGTGGCATCTACAACAAAAGCTATTTCGATTTGTTGCGGTGTTTCGCATGTTGCCGGAATTTTAAACACGTTGATTCCCTTATGAAAGAGATTGGGTTTCTCATATCTAAAGGATTCACCTTTGAAGACTACTTTTATCTGATCTGCTTTATCTTTCTGGTCTTCGAACAAATCCATCCACAGTTCAACTCTACCGGTGTTGTCGGTGCGAGCCTCCCAAACAACGGAATCTTTAGAATTGATCAGCGTAACCTGAGCATCTACCACAGGTCTGTTCTCTGCTGACATTACCTGAACGCTATACCTCCATGTTGGAGAAATTTTCCAGATGTGTTGAAATCTTTTCAAATCGGTTTTTTGGATGTCATTCCACAATTCCCATTTACCGAAATCGTTTAATTCTGTTGCAGTCAGCAATCCTGCCTGATTGAAATCCGGTTCAATTTCGATGTCATCCTCAACAATCGATAGTTTAACCTTGGGCGGTTGGGGTTCATTGTCAGCGATTATCCCTGCAACATAAACCGTTGTCTGGTCAGAGCGTGAATCGCGAATCGCGGATGGCTGGCTGGGTACACTGTTATCGTTTCTGTTGGGCATTCTCGTAATTTCCTCAGCAGTAATGGTTGCTCCAGAAGCTGTTTGATCCCTGTCAATTAATGGTACAGCGTAATCCATCACTTCCACCTCCATAAGCATCTCGGCTGAAGGTTTCATCTGAATATCCAAAAAGGTGATTTGGTTATTGTTAAGCCGAACGTTTTGTTGCCGGTAGGTTTGATAGCCTACATAGCGCACTTCAACAATATAATCTCCCTGGGGGAGATCTGCTATTTTGTAATATCCGGCGATGTTGGACGTTCCTACAGTAATAGCGGTGTCGTTTAGCAGGATGCTGATGGTGGCAAACGGGATGATTTCCAATGTAGTATTGTCTGTTATTTTACCGGTTAGCACACCCGTCTGGGCTTGAGCAAAATACCCTGAAAACATTGATGCCAAAATAAAAATGAAGAGGTGATTTTTCATAACGCATTTGTTTTAGAGGTTGATACTATGAAATTGGCACTTGAGCAATTGTAAGAACGGTTGAAAAGTGGTGAAGCAATCGATCCAGTGCTTCAGAAATCCGGATTTTATAAAATAGACGTATGGAAAATAGATTGTGGTGGCCGGAAGCAACACATTTACAATCAACCTATGAGGATTCGTTGAATGTAAATGAATTATTTAAGGTTCCCTTCAAGGGTTTTTAGTTTTTCAGAAAAGGCTTTTCGTTGGTGAAAACGAACTTAATATGGTTTCCGTTCAGTAATTTTATAACCTTTGGTTACTTCGTCCGAGGTGTTGAACAAGGTGTCGTTCAGGATGGGATTAAACCTGATGTTGCTGAACAAGTGGTTGGAATAATATACTTTATCGGGATTTGAATGAAAGACAATTTCCATCCTGACCATTTGAGGGTAAAAGTTTTTCTTGTTGATAAACAAGTACATGGTTTCGGTCCGGTTGGTGTCGAGGGTCATTTTATTCATGCCAGGAATCAACGCACCTCCTTCCAAAATGGTCCTTAATGAATAACAAACTACTCCGTTTATGGTGGTGTCGTTACCCAGAACTATTTTGTAATGATCTTTGTGTTGCATGGCATAGTTCAGCATATATCGGATGGTGTACGGCGTAAGCTTGCTCCAGAATGTTTTTTTTCTGAATTCGGGATATTTCAACAGGTCAAATACCAGAGCCGATGTGTCCTTTTTTAATGTTCTGATCAGTCGGTTGCCGTCATAAATATCTTCATGAATGACCACAAAGTTGCTGTCGTAATAATAAATATGTGCTTTGGCACCGATCACCGAATCTCCGGCAAGTTGTTCATAATAAAAATCTCTTATTGAGGGTATTGGCTCTTCAAAACCAGAAGTTATTCCCCGAAGGAGTGACTGACGGTAGGTAATACTGCCAATGGTGTCGATGGATCGGGTGGTTTGGTTTGCAATTTCGATGGGTGATTTAGCCAATTGGCACGAAGCCAGCATGAATAATATGGCAAAGAGACTCAGTAATTTATTTCTCATGAATTTTTATCATATTGATTAATTGTTCTTTACTAAAAGGTTTCGAAAGGTAGCCGTCAAAACCTGCATCACGGTCAAACTTTATATGCTCGTTTTCTGTAAAAGCCGTTTGGGCAATGATGATCATATCAGGAAACTCCTTTTTAATCAGTTTGGTAGCTTCGAGTCCATTCATCACCGGCAGCTTGATATCCATCAGGATCATCTTGATTTTCCTGTGTTTAAAACAGAGTTCCACGGCTTCTTTTCCATTAAAAGCGCGATAAATGGAATATCCCAGGGTTGTTAAAATCTCTTCAATATATTGATAATTGGTTTGGTCATCTTCTACTACCAGAATGTGGATAGTTGGATTGATTTCGGGCGAATTTGATTCACTTGATTCCTTAATTTCGGTTCGTTTTGAAAGCAGGTACGGTATGGTAAAATAAAAAGCGGATCCTTTGGTCAATACCGATTCAACCCATATCCGGCCACCCAGTAAATTTACATTTCCCTTACAAATAGCCAGTCCCAGACCTATGCCTTCGTACAACCTTGTAATTTCGATCTCGGCTTTATGGAAGCGGTTAAATATTTTATCATGCAAATCGGATGCAATTCCAATCCCACTGTCGTGTACAAAGAATTCCAGTTCGTAGTTTTTATGCTGATAACCGAAATTGATGAACCCTTCATCAGTAAATTTTATAGCGTTGTTCAATAGATTATTCAGTATCTGCCTGACTTTCCGTTCGTCCGACATGATCGTGCTTTGTGCCTCAGACAATCCTTTGGATAGTGTAAGCGAAACTCCATCCTTCATAAACGGATTCCTCTCATAATAAAGCTCATCCAACAGTTGATTAAGCGAAAAACTCTCGTTAAATGCTTGTATATTTCCTGTTTCGATCAGTGAAATATCGAGTACATCGTTAATGATACCGAGCAATTGGTTGGAGCTTTGGGTGATAATCTCCAGGTAGTGTTGCTTTTGATTATCAGAGAGTTGATTGTTGTTGAGCAGGGTTGAAAATCCAATGATGCCGTTCATAGGTGTGCGGATTTCATGCGAGATATTCTGAAGAAAGGCACTTTGAAGCCGGTCGCTTTCCTTGGCTTTCATTTCGGCATACCGCAGTTTTTCGAGGTGTTTTGTCAGGAATGAGTAAAACAATGCGGCGGTAATGATCACATAAAACCATCCTTTGTAAGTTTGAATTTCCGAAAGCAAAACAGGATCCTGAATAAAGGAAAAGAGCACCTCATCCGAAAATAAAATCCACAATCCACCAACGATCAGGTAAGCAGCAGTGATTTTATATTCGAATTTTAGTTGGCTCATTATTAGGTGGATTAATCAGGCATCACTCTAAATTCACTATACTATCAACGCGTAAATATAGATAAAATGTCAATGTGTATTAGCGACAAGGATTAAATTGAAGTTTTTAACAAATGTTCAATTTAATAGCTCCTGTTAACTATTTCATCAAATCATCAATCATTTGCATATTCCTGTTTTCAATGGATTCGAAAATTTCCCGTTCAAAGGCATTAAACCCTGTTTTATCGTGGCTGATCTTGATTGCCCCGTTTTCAAGAAAGTGGATGAAATCGCACAGGTTTGTCAGTGTTTCGATGATGTGGGAAGTGATGACAATGGTTTTCCCTTTTTCTTTTAAACGCAGGAGGATGGACCGGATAACGCGGCAGGTCTCAATGTCCAGACCATTGAAAGGTTCGTCCAGAATCATGATGGGTTTGTCCTGTTTTAATATGCCCAGCAGGGCCAGTTTTTTCTTCATCCCGGTTGAATATCCATCAATGATCTGATCCAACGGAAGCAGAAACAACTGGTTCCATTTGTCCTCGTCAAAGGCCTGGTTTTTAAACAATCCCAGGTATTCCCTGCCTGTGATATTCGCGTAAAAGTAGTTCTCCGTAACCAGATACGACATTTGTTTTTTTGTCAGTGGCGATCCATCGCGCCTGATTTCACCGGCATCCGGTTTTTTTATCCCATACAACGTATTTAGCAGGGTGGTTTTGCCCGATCCGTTCAGGCCCACAATTCCATGAATGGTGTCCTCGCCAAGCGACAGGCTGAGTCCGTTAATCACCTTTTGGGGTTTTTCGTACGAAACGGTCAGATCTTTAATTGTAATCATCTAAATAGAAATTGAGATTTTTTACGGATTTAACATAAAAGCGTATGGACAACAGCCAGACAATGGGCAAAAAGATGGCGATAATGGATGCAATGGCACCAATGGACGCGAAGATGGAGGCCGCAGGCGATTTGCTGTTTGGTTGATAAAAAGTATACTTCGTAAGTATGAGAAATATATGTAAAGTAATGAAAACCAGGTATTCTATGAATGTAATGTACCATAATTCAGTGTGAAAGAGGATAAAAGCACCAATCAGCGGCAGCGTGATAGCGGAATACAAAATGAGTTGTAGTTTAATTTTTAACCACAGAAACTGATGGCTGTTCTTTTCGTAGGATAAAATCATTTGAACGGGCTCTCCATTTTCATAAAAGCCGATGGGAATGATTCCAAGAATAAATATCACCAGCGGGACACTTCCAATAAAAAAAGAAGTTCCCAGCCCGATGAACCAAATGGGTACAATATAAAACAACGACCGCCGGATACCGGCTTTCCACTCAAAACCGGCCGATGGGATGAGTCGTTGAACCAGGCTGTTCGTACTTCGTTGCTTTGGTTTGTAATCCAGTTGTGTAACTATGCCGGTCGCCGCTACCAACAACAGCGACGGAATCCATTGAGAATGAATGCTCAAAACAAGCGCGATGGGAAAGGTGATCAGTGCGTATTCAACCAAAAAAAGGAGTCGGTATGCATTGAAATGAGTTTTTAGAAAAGCTTTATCCCGGCGGTTCAGATGAAGTATTATCAGCATCAGAACCAAGCCGCCCGTCACATAATAGGAATTGGGTTCCCCTGAACTCAACATGAAAATTACAAATGCCCCAAATCCCAGGAGTCCTGACAGAAACACAACCCTGAACAGCCCCAACCCCGACATGGCCCGGATGAATTGTTTTATTCTGATGTTTAAAAAACCTGCAATCATTTATTGTCTGGCGGTTGTGTGGAAATCATTTAAAACAATTCATTCAGGATGCTTTCATAATCATACCTTAAATCCTCATGCAGCGAAAGCAATGATTTCCGGATCAACTGCACTTGCCGTTTCTGGAGATTCAGTAGTACAGAATTGTTTTTGATGGAAGGTTTCATGTTCTTTAACCGCGTACAAAAGTGGATGAGTAATTCTACTTCGGTCTGCTTGTTTTTGGAATACCGGATATAGGTCTTGGTGGTACGCAAAATCTTGCGAACGCTTTTCTTCATTAAATACCAATTCTGGTTGTTAATTTGTTCAAATTGTTGATCTATTTCAAATTTAACACCTTGTATATAAGCTTCTTCATCGTTTGACTTGTACAGTAGGTAGGTCAGTAACTCCTTGTTCTCTTTCTTAAATTTTGATAGCCGAAGACATATTTCCAACAACTCTTTGGGCGATCGGGTGCTTAATTCGAGTTTTAATTCTTTTACCGTAGCTGTCTTCATAAAGCAAATCTAAACGTTTTTACTGATCAGGAAATCATCCCGTACTCAATAATCTTCTAACCGGATTAAATCCTTTGTGGTCCTTTGTGCCTTCTTTGTGTAACTTTGTGTAACAGCTTCCCAAAGTAAATTCCCTTTAATATCAGAAGTTCCCTAATCTGCCAGATCTGAATATGGCCTTTAATTAGTTCTCCACCCGTTTCAGATCCAAATCCTGGAAATCGAAACTAAAATCGATGTTCGGAGAAATCCCTTTCATTTTAATGCTTTGCGCTTTACCGTTTTCATCCAGACAAAAAATAGCAAAAGCATCCGCGTTCATGTCCCGGTATTCCCATTTAATGGCAAAGGTGTTGGCGTTGTAAAAGTACATGGGGCCGTTGAGTTTGGGCGAGCGAACCGACTTAAACCAAAGTTGGCCTTCCTTGTTCCAAATTTCTACCTTCCCGAACCAGTCATCCTGATAAATTCCCGTGTAATCTTCGGCGCTGATGCCGGTACTGTTGGCTTTGGCAACGGTTTCCCAGGCCTGGATGGTGACGGAATCGGCTTCTTCGCGCTGTTGCATGCGCTTGTAATTTTTCTCAATCCATTGAAAATCATCCAGACCAAGATAACTGTCCGTCACGGTTTGACTGATGGAAGAAAACAGGGCTGCCCCTCCTGGTTCGGTGTTGGTAAGTACCACAATCCCAAAGTTGATATCCGGAATCAGCATGGTGATTGACAACATTCCGGGCAAACCGCCTGTATGCGAAGCCAACAGTTTGCCTTGCACATCCCGCAATCCCCAGCCAAGTCCGTAACCTGAGAAATGTGAGTTGTACCTTGGATTTTTGTTGACATTCAAAGAAGTATGAATCTTCCACATTTCATTCTGACCGGCCTCAGTAAACAGTTGTTTGTCGAGGCTGTCGCCATATTTGCCATGGCTGAGCTGCACCAGCATCCATTTGCTTAAATCCTCAGCACTTGAATAAATGCCACCCGCCGCCCCATTGACCATGTCCTGGTAAGTAGGCAGGGCTGTCAGCTTTCCATCCACCGTGTTGTGCGGTGAAGCCAGGTTGCTTTTGTCTTGCATAAAAGCCACAGAAGGCGATGAATGGGTCATTCCCAGTGGGTTCATGATGCGGGTTTTGATAAATTCTTCCCACGACATGCCGCTGGTGCGTGCGATGATTTCACCGGCTACCAGGTACAGCAGGTTGTCGTAGTCGAATTTGGTCCTAAAGGCCGATTGTGGCTCAAAATGCTGAAAGCAGGTCATGATATCGTGGATGGTGAAATCAGATCCATCCGGGAAAATCATCAAATCGCCGGCACCCAGTCCCAGTCCGCTGCGGTGGGTGAGTAAATCCAGGATGATGAAATTTTGGGTGACGTAGTCGTTGTACATTTTGAATTCGGGCAGGTGGTTCGCCACCTTGTCGGTCCAATGGAGTTTGCCCTCATCAACCAGCAGCGCCAGTGCAGCCGTGGTAAACGCTTTACTGTTGGAGGCAATGGCAAATTGGGTTTGATTATCCACTTTTTCGCCGGTGATAATGGATTTTACCCCGTAACCCTGGCTATGAACCACTTTTCCATCTTTCACAATGGCCACCGAAGCCCCGGCCACATTGAATTTTGATATGGCTTCGGTTACCAGGGAATCTACCTGGCGGGAGGTTATTTGGGCGTGGATGCTGATTCCGGAGAAAAACAGGAAACCGGCAAGCAGTAGGAGGGAGCTAATTTTTCGTGTCATTTGAATGGTTGTTTGATGATGGATATTCTTTGACAAATTTATTAAAATATGGGGGAGGTGGTTTAAAAGTTAGTTGCTTCCTGAGTTTGATCATTTCAGAAGGAAAGATTATTGGGGATTGCGAGAATGGGTGAAGATTGTTTTTAGGCAGGCGTTTGAAAAAACACTCGGCAGAGGGTTTGTAGGTGTAGCAGTTTCGTTAGCTAAAAATAGGACATCGTAGTTAGAATCTAAGCTGAAGGCGTGTTATAAAAATTAGGATATGAAAAAATTAGAAGGTGAAATTAATTTAAAAAACTCTAATTGAATTCTTCCTGTTTTTTGGGAGGAAGATGACCAATCCTTGTGGATTGGAAGAAAATACATACAGATAGTATATTTTATATCTGAACAGGTAGAAGAGTAATGAATGAAAAAAAGATCAATTGAAATTACACAAAATCATTATGATTATCAATTAAGAGATTGGGAACCAAAGAATATTTTGTAGAAAAAGTAAAAAAATTGCGAGTTATTAAAATCGGGTTATGTTTTAACATAAAAGAAAAACCCCTGAAACAATTTGAATTTCAGGGGTTTTTTTTTAAAGTGGTACCACCCGGGATCGAACCAGGGACACATGGATTTTCAGTCCATTGCTCTACCTACTGAGCTATGGTACCTCCTCAATTGGAGGTGCAAAAATACACCTTTTTTTCATTTCTCAAAAAAAATCATAAAAAATTAAGTCTCACTCGATTCCGTAACGTACTTTTGCTGCTAACACAATGCCTTGCATGAAATTAGTTATAGATTTAGGAAATACCAAAGCAAAATTCGCTCTTTTTAAAGAAGAGAGTTTGTCTGCTATTCAATCGACCGATCGAATTGATATTGATACCATAAAAAATCTATTTATTGAATATCCCTCCATTCAGTCAACCATCCTGTCAAGTGTAGCTCCCTATCCTCCTGAAATTGACGAATACCTTGATCTTAACTCACATTTCATTAAATTAACCCACCAGACTCCCCTGCCTTTCAATCTTGAGTATTCAACACCTCAAACCCTTGGCAAAGACCGCATAGCTGCCGTTGCAGGTGCCTTGTCTATTTATCCGGGGAAAACTATATTAATAATCGATGCGGGAACCAGCATCACCTACGACCTCGTTACATCAAATCTTCTGTATATTGGAGGCGGTATCAGTCCTGGAATTCAAATGCGATACAAGGCCCTGCATACTTTTACCGGAGGTTTACCGTTTATCGAAAACACGGACGATCAGTCAACTGAGCTCATAGGTAATTCGACCATTGCTTGTATTAACAGTGGGGTAAAAAACGGTGTTCTGGCAGAGGTGAGTGGAATAATAGGTCAGTATCATGCCCTGTTTAAAGGACTTAAGGTAGTAATAAGTGGCGGCGATTATAAATATTTTGAAAAATACATAAAAAATGACATCTTTGCAACCCCAAATATTGTAGTACAGGGGTTAAAAAAAATCCTTGATTTTAATGAAAATAGTTAAAATAACCATTTCCTTTTTGCTGGTACTAACCGGCGTTGCCGTTTGGGGTCAAACCGGCATTAATAGCCCTTACTCAAGGTTTGGCCTTGGAGAATTGCACAACAACAACATCAATTCCACAGTAATGGGTATGGGTGGCATCTCCATAGGTTTTGCCAATTCAACCACGCTTAATCCTTCTAATCCAGCCTCCTATGTGGTGCAGGATTCCTCGGCATTTATGTTTGAAATAGGGATTTACGGCAATTCAACAACGTATAAGACAACCACCATGAGTGAACACGGTTCCGACCTTTCGCTAAATTATCTGATGTTTGGTTTTCCTGTAACTCGTTGGTATCGTATGGCACTTGGTGTTTTGCCATTTAGCAAAGTAGGTTACAATATTCAAACCACCGTTGAAGTACCCGATTTTAGTGATGTCCTGCATAATTTCACAGGTGATGGCGGCCTCAATCAAATCTTCTGGGGACATGGCTTTAAACTTCAGGAGAACCTGCGAATTGGGTTTAATGCTACTTATTTATTTGGCCAAACCAGTCGTTCCAGTATGATTTATTTTCCCGACTCGGCTTATATTTTCGGCACTAAAAGCGAAAGTCGTTTAAAAGTAAGTGATTTTATTTTTGATTACGGGCTTCAATATGATTTGATTTCAGATCAAAACAGAAAAGCCACCATTGGTGTTACCTATGCCAACCCATTTAACATAAATGCAAAACGCGACTACTTGTCGAAAACCCTCTTGGGTGGGTATGATGATGTTGTTGAATATGTTATTGATACCATCGTCTATAAATCCGATGAAAAAGGAACATTGGTGTTGCCGCAAAGAATTGGTATTGGGGCAACCTATCAAAAAATAGATCATTGGCTTGTCGGGATTGATTTTGAATGGCAAAATTGGAAAAAATATAAGGCTTTTGGCGTTTCCGACAGCCTTACAAATGCCTGGAGAGTGGCTGTGGGAGGCGAATTGCAACCTAAACACAGCAGCATCTCAAGTCTTTATAAAAGAATGACTTACAGGTTAGGTGCTCGCTACAACCATTCCTACTTAAATCTTTATGGAAATCAAATTAGTGAGTTTGGCATAAGTTTTGGACTTGGCTTTCCTATAAAGAAATCAAAAACGGGAATTGACCTGAGTGTAGAAATTGGTCGTAGAGGTACTACCAATAACCAACTGATACAGGAAAACTTTATCAACCTTTCGCTTGGGATATCAATACAGGAAATTTGGTTTTATAAAAAACAATATCATTAATCTCTAATATAAATCACTAGTACAATGAAGTTAAAGGCATTGACATTACTATTCAGCATCGGTTTTACATTTTTAAGCATAGCCGGAAATCCTGTGATGGACAATAATCCTCAGGATGATGGCTCAAAGTATGGAAAAGATAGCGCGACCTGTGTGATGAAATTATCCCTTTACAGGGAATTTTATAAACAATGGAAACAAAGTGATTACAAAAACACTTCCATTCATGATGCATTAAAATCATGGAGATGGGTCTATCAAAACTGTCCGCGTTCCACAGAAAATGTATATGTTGATGGTGCTAAAATGTATGGTTTTGAAATTTCTAAGACCAAGGATCCTAAAAAGAATGCCACCCTTATCGACACCCTGATGATGATTTATGACCGTAGAATTGAATTTTTCCCAACACACTATAAGTCAGGGGCTCCACAAGAAGGTGAAATTTTAGGACGAAAAGGGGTCGACCTCTATCAGGTTAATCCGGATCGCTATAAAGAAGTCTATGAAATTCTGGGCAAATCCATCGCGTTTGAAAAAGCCAACTCCGAAGGACCGATTTTCATCTATTATTTCAGATCGTTGACACGCATGGCCAAATCAGGTGAAACGGATACTGCCGCGATTATTGATGCCTACGACATACTGAGCGATTACATCGACAGTAATATCGAGAAATATACTAAATCCGGCAACACAAAAGAAATCGAACAATGGGAAAATATAAAAGGAAATATTGAAATCACATTTGAACCATTTGCCAACTGTATTGACCTTGTTCGTATCTATCAAAAGAAATTTGATGCAACGCCGGATGATATTGGGTTGCTGAAAAAGATTACAAAATTGCTTGATAAAAAAGAATGTGTTGAGGCACCTTTGTATTTTAAGGCCACCATAAATCTATATAAAATTGAGCCATCAGCCGAGTCGGCCTACCTCATTGGTAAAATGATGCTTTTGGAAAAAAAGTATGAGGAAGCCATCCCATACCTGGAGGAAGCTTCCAAAATGGATAACGAAAGCAAGGCCTATAATTCGATGATGTTTTTGGCGGAAGATTACCTGACCCTTGAAAGATACTCCTCAGCACGTCAGGTGGCTCTTAAGGCAGCCGCTCTAAATCCAACTGCCGGCGCCCCTTATGTTATTATTGGCGACAGTTATGCAGCTAGCGCCAAAGATTGCGGCACCGATGATTTGACAACTAAAGTAGCTTATTGGGTAGCCGTTGATAAATATAACCAGGCCAAACGTATTGAACCTGATTTATCCGAGAAAATGAACGTTCGTATTGCCACTTATCAAAAGTATTTTCCTCCCACGGAATTGCTTTTCTTCCACAACCTGAATGAAGGCGATTCGTATAAAGTTGAGTGCTGGATAAACGAAGTAACCACCGTGAGGGCTGCCAGGTAACCGCCTGCACTTATCATGATACCCTTAAAAAAAATCATACAATTGACCCTTGTCATTTTCATGACCGGGGTCTTTTTTTCTTGCGAAAACTCTCTTGAAACCATCAAGGAAATAACCAGTCAGGATACACTGCCTGTGGTGAAAGCATTTCATATTAACTATACACGTTCCGATTCGGCCAGGATTCAGATGCAATTAATCAGTCCGTTAATGGAAAAGTTTGATGGAAATGATGCATATACTGAATTCGCAGAAGGGTTTGAAGTCATCCTTTTTGACTCCATCGGTCAAAAAACATCCACTATTAGGGCCAACTATGGCATCATGTACGAGCGAACTAAAAACATGAGCGCCCGAAATGATGTAGTCGTTAAAAATTACCTGACAAATGAACAATTGTTCACTGAAAACCTGTACTGGGACCGGAAGAAAAAAACCATCAGATCGGGAACCTTTGTAAAAATTGTAACCCCTGACAAGGTCATCTACGGGGATAGCATGAGTGCCAACGAATCGTTCAGTAACAGGGAAATTTATCATATCCGGGGTGAGCTGGAACTGGAAGATGATGAACCCAAAAAGCCTTAACTACCAGATTTCGATAGAAATATTTTATGAGTGACAACGGAGAAATGGAGTGATGGAGTATTTGCAATTACCACAACTATATAACTCCAATACTCCAAACCAAGGAATTTTTAGAATCTTACGAACCAGTTATATCAAGAAATTTACTTGTTTCGAACTGAGATAAAAAATTCCACTTTATTCGATACTTTTGCATTTTTGTATTTGCACATGAGCACAGACGGTATTATTATCATAAGTATGTTGATCCTTTCAGGGTTTTTTTCAGGAATGGAAATCGCCTTTGTAAGTTCTAACAAGCTTAAACAGGAGTTAGACTTAAAACGCAAGCTCCTTCCCGCCGCTATTCTATCAGCATTTTACAACAATCCATCGCGGTTTATAGGCTCCCTGTTGCTTGGCAATAACATTGCGTTGGTGGTATACGGAATTTCTACAGCCCGTGTACTGGAACCCATTATCGTAAGTCACCTCCCGGAGGGTTATTCTTCAGGTTATCTTGTCTTGTTGTTACAAACCATCCTTTCAACTTTGCTCATACTGATCGTTGCGGAGTTTATCCCAAAAGTTCTTTTCCGTATTAACCCCAATGCCAATTTGAAGTTTTTCGCCATACCGGTATGGCTCTTCTATTACCTCTTCTATCCTTTGATAGTTGTTTATATCGGGATATCAGAATTGTTGTTAAGAAAAGTGTTGCGAGTAAAACTTGCCGATGAGCCTTATATTTTTACTGCCATTGATTTGGAAGAATACGTGAGGGATTATACTACGGAAAATGAACTACCGGAGGAGTTGAACCAAGAAATGGTGATGATTCAGAACGCAATTGACTTTAAACATGTTAAGCTCAGGGAATGCATGGTACCGCGACCGGAAATTGAAGCCCTGGAAATTGGTGAAAATGTGGAAGTGCTTAGGAAATACCTCACCGAAACCGGGCATTCAAAAATTATGATTTTTGAAAAAACAATCGATCAAATAGTGGGTTACGTACATGCCTACGATATGTTTAGCAACCCCACAACCATCCGCCAAATTGTAAGACCTGTTAATTTGGTAACCGAAACCATGTCGGCACGCGATATGCTGCAAAGTTTTATTAAAAACCATAAAAGTGTTGCCGTAGTGGTAGATGAATTTGGGGGAACCTCAGGTATCGTTACCATGGAAGATGTGATTGAAGAAATTTTTGGCGACATTGAAGATGAATACGATATAGAGGAAGAAACAGAAATAAAGTTGACAGATAACAGTTATATTTTTTCCGCCCGATTGGAAGTTGAATATTTAAACGAAAAATACAAACTCAGCATACCAGTAAATGACGAATACGAAACACTGGCCGGATTTATCATTTATCAACACCAAAGCATACCGGTATTGGACGAAAAAATTCGCGTATCGCCATATCTTTTTACTATACTTAAAGGCTCAGGAAGCAGGCTGGATGAGGTGAAGATTGAAATTGACGAATAAGCTGCTTTGTTGATTTAACCTGCTTTTCTAATACATCGCTTCTTTCCAATCTTATCATGATTGAATAGTAATCAACACCGCGTGGATATACTATTAACAAACGCTAATTATTCTTAATAACCTTTAAGGAATCAGCCTTTTCAGAGAATTTGAAGATAGATTATTTGGGATTTCCCAATACCTTTATTGTTTTCGCGGAATTTCCCTTCCGTTGGTAGGTTGGACTTTTTTTACCGGTATAGTATTTCATGGCTTGGGGTATCCACTTATTGAGGTTGTTTATACGGGTTTGATCCGATGGATGGGTACTGAGAAATTCAGGTGGTTTCTGTCCGTTGCTCGCTGCACTCATGCGTTGCCAAAAGGCCACTGATTCTTCCGGATTGTAACCGGCCATCGCCATAAAAATAAGTCCAAGGTGATCGGCTTCACTTTCGTGCAAACGGCTGTAGGGCAAAATAGCGGCCACTTCTGTTCCGGCACCATAAGCCATCATCCAGAGATTTTTAGTTTGCTCGGGCTGGTCATTTAATGCCACTTCCAAACCAACCGATCCAGCCGACCGCAGCAATTCCTGGCTCATGCGCTCATTGCCGTGTTCTGCAATCGCGTGGGCAATTTCGTGACCCATCACCACTGCCAACCCTGTTTCATTCTGAGTAACCGGAAGAATTCCGCTGTAAACCACGACTTTACCTCCCGGCATACACCAGGCATTAACCGCTTTATCGTTTATCAGATTAAACTCCCATTGGTATCCATTTAGTAGTGAGGATAATTTATTGTCTGTCAGATACTTTTCAACTGCTGACTCAATATTACGGCCAACAGCTTTCACCATCTGGACATCTTTGGTTCCGGTAACCGGTGGGTTTTCTTTTAAAAAATCGCTGTATTGCTGAAAACTCATCGACATGATTTGATCTCCGGGAATCATATTGAGTTGTTTACGGCCTGTTAGCGGCACCGTGCTGCATGAGAAGAGGAAAAGTACAATCAGGACTTTGAGTAAAACGGTTGTCTTCATGACATTGATTCTTAGTTTATTTTAATAGTTTAGCCATCAAACATCGGTTATGGCTGCCACAAAATTAATCATAAATCAAACTGGTGTAAAAAAGAATTGCTTTGTTGTATTTAATTTTACAAATTAATCCTATAATTGTATTCGATACAGATACATAACCAACCAGGCCATGAAAAATATACTGATTACCGGAGGAAGCGGATTGGTTGGCAAGCACCTCACGGCCTGGCTCACCCAAAGAGGGTATCAAGTGGCCTGGCTTTCCAGAAATCCTGATAAAGGATCGTCCATCAAAACCTACTTTTGGGATGTTGAAGCAGAAAAGCTCGACCCGGCGGCCATCGAATTTTCCGACGCCATCGTCCACCTGGCGGGAGCGGGTATTGCAGATAAACCATGGTCGGCCAAACGTAAACAGGAAATTGTGGACAGCAGGGTGAAATCAACCGAACTGATTATCAATCAACTTAAAAGAAGTGGTAAACTGCCAGAAGTAGTGATTGCAGCTTCCGCGATTGGCTATTATGGGACCACCACGAGTTCACATGTTTTTACCGAAACCGACCCGCCAGGTACAGATTTTCTGGCCACCACTACCCGACTTTGGGAAGAAGCAACCAATAAATTCAGAGATTTGGGAATCAAAACTATCCAGTATCGGCTGGGGATGGTACTGGATGCAAAAGAAGGGGCTTTGCCTAAAATGGCTTTGCCGGTGAAGTATGGGTTAGGTGCTGCCTTGGGAACAGGGCGGCAGTTTGTCCCCTGGATACATATTCACGATTTATGTAACCTCATGGTTGCCGGACTGGAACAAAATCTCCCGGACGGAGTTTACAATGCGGTGGCGCCTGACCAAAACACCAATGGTGAGCTGATGAAAATGATTGCCAGTGTATTGCACCGTCCTTATTTTTTGCCACCCGTACCCGGATTGATCATGAAGCTTATTATGGGTGAGATGTCGGCCTTGGTATTGGAGGGATCGGCAGTTTCGGCAAACAAAGTTTTACAGACCGGATTTCAGTTTTCGTTTGCTGAATTAAAGGTGGCACTTGAAAACTTGCTTGTAGTACGCCCATAAAAAAACAGGGAACCTGTTTATTCAACACATTCCCTGTTCACTTGCAAACTGGCCGTAGCCTTTTTGCCTGTGGCTAGCTATCTTCGCTGCTTTCATCCGGATGATTCTCCGTAGAGAGTCCTCTTTCTGATTCCGGGATTTGGGGCTGAAGGATTGCTCCTTCTTTCCTCCCGGTGTTGCGCTTACCGATTTTTCAGTTCCTTGCGGAGTCCTGCCGGATGAGTCTGTCAGGCTTTCGCCGACGACTATGCTCTATTTAAAGAACTTCGGGCTTACCTTTTTGTCGGTTGACTTACGTCATTCTTCATTGGGTTTCCCACGCGACAACAGCAGTTATTTTCACTTGCTGGGTCAAAGATACCACCCCGATAAAATAAAGTCAAGCTATTTTAAGGTAAGAGTATACACATGTTATGCACAAGGGATATCAACAAAAGTTGATAAATCTCAGCGTATAAAAACATCTGTAATTATAGTTTATATCCAATTGAAAACCTGTAATACCGGTTATAAATTGAATCCATATCATGGTAAACGGAATTTATACCATATTTATATTCTGTTCGAACCAGGAACTCATGTTTAAGCAGGGGAATTTTAATCAGGATTAAAATGGCGGACAGAATCAGTTTTTTCATTTTGAAGCATTTTTAAAATAGATCAGCATGTGAGCCTGTACGGTAAAGTGTTATTGTATTGTTATCCAAATCAATACTCCAGATCAGGAGCCAGTCGGGTTTTATGTGACATTCCCAAAGATCAGAGAAATTGCCGGAGAGTTTATGTGTCTTATATGTTGGTGGTAAAGCACCTTCCCTGGTCAGTAATTCCAAAGTGGTTTTTAGTAAATAAAGATTATAATTTCGTCTTGATATTCTTTTAAAGTCTTTTTTAAATGACCCCGTATATAATATTGCAAACATTATTCATTGAGCTGGTTAAACAGTTCATCCACATTTTCTGCGTAAAACAATTGATTGTTTTTTGCATCACCAATTGATTTTAATGTTTCTTTATTGGGAATCTTTTCGAGTGATATGGAACTGCTGTTTTTTGCCAATTCCTGAATCAGCCCAAGTAAGTATTTGGCTTCCTTACTTTTTTCGTTAAATTTTATTACGTAAGTGCTCATCGCAAAAGTATTTTTACAAAAATACAATAATTCCACTTAGATTCTTTCTTCGTCTCTACCCCCATTCCTCGTTCGCCTGCCAACGGTAGGTTCACCTACCGGGTAGGTAAACCGGCAGACGAGTACAACGCAGATGCAATATCCTGGGGGCCAGTTTATAACTGACTATGGACAAAAAATGAGCTTATGAAGCCATAATAGTAACGCATTATTCTTTCGCTAAACGCGCTCCAGTGAGGGCCATAATAGGTGAATACAATATGATGGTTAGGACAGTCCTATTGGGTCCACTCAATTTTATCCAACTCAAGGGAGCTATCATCCGAAAAATCAATTTTAACTACACCGGATGTTACAGAATAATAACTTTTTACAGGAAATCGTTGTATATCCGCCGGAAAAGGATGGGTTTGATACTTCATGGTATCGTAATAGATATGATGATACCAAACCTGATGAATCAAAATACTGTCATAAAACCGGCCAATAATACTGTCATCCCTTATTTTGAACCCTGAATAAATGGTGTATCCATCCACCAAGTCCCTGAAATGAATCGATAAATATGGCTCTTCTAAATATGTTGATAAAGTAATATTTATTTCATATTGGTCATTTACAAAACGGCTATAATCCTGTTCCCATAAAACAAAATCACCGGATTCGTCACCGATATATGCTTTAATGATGTTATTTATCCTGGCGTCTCCCAGCAGAATTTCATCAGGTGCGGTATCGTCTTTAAAAGTCAGCTTCTCGTAGCCGGAAAACGGATTCAGTGCTTTTGTCTTCGCAGTAAGATAAAACTCTCCTACAAGTTTTGGCTTGTGGCACGACACGGTCATAAATAAAATAACACAAAGGAGTAAACTTAGCTTTTTCATGTTGCGCTTTTTAATATTTCACAATCTTTAAATTACAACTATATTCGTTTGCGGTTATTTTAACATAGTAAATCCCTGACTTATAAGTCGTCAAATCATATTCAAAGATAGGTGTATTATTGTTAGTAGACGAAAAGATTTTATTACCAATTGGATCGAAAATTTCCACTAATGATATTTTAACTTTATCTGGGTAAGAAATGGAAAAAGCGCCATTAGTAGGATTTGGGAAAATATAATATTTCGAATTAGTATCTTTAGAATTTTCAATCATTAATAACTCAGAAGACGCATTCTGGACAGAAAAACTTTTAATAATTGAATCGTTTTTAACATTCCGAATATTCTCCTGAAATTGTGAACGATTACCATTAATAGGAATATTTAAGGGCGTGTAGGCTACGCTTTTTGTTTCAAATGTACCTCCAGCACAAGGGTCAATATTTGTTTTTGCGTAATAAGGTTGGAGTAGCAAAGACTCATCAACAATTGCTTTCACTAAGGATCCTGCATTTGCTCTAAACCCAGGCATCATTTTTATTTTTTCGCCTGACTTAAATACAATACCACCGCCATTATTTATTTCATCGTAAGCCTCAACTAATTTTATTGCTGATACTTTTTTTGGCATATCTACTGTATAAATCCAGAAAGATACATGCGGTGGAGGGAGTTCTACTAGTTCAGGACATACACTATAAGAAGTAACAGACTCATGCATTGAAAACCTATGATAATCATAAAAATACGCATTATAAAGCATCATATAATCCAACATATTGAAGTCCCCCCTTTCAAGATATTGACTATTTCTATGCCATGGACAAAACAATGACATTGTATGCCAAGGTGGTGAAGGGCTAGGATTAATTTCATCGCTGCTATTAAAACTGCCACAGGGAGGTGCGCTATTTAGAAAATTATTTTCGTAAAAAGAAGCTGGCCTGCGATTGGTACCATTATATCCGTGTAATACTTCAGAAATAGCGGCAAGATGTGGAAATAAACCAATATTCGACCCCATCCCTTCATAAGCTTTTGTGTTGTCGTACATCTCGCACAACCAATCATAAGAATTATGGTCACAATCTGGTGAATAACCTCCTCCATCATTGACAATTGTACTTAAGACCATAGTATAATAACCCTCATACTTTTTTAGCAATGGATTCCCCCCTTGTAACATTTCCCAAGTTAGACTTTGTGCAATATCAAACTGAGGCTTATGGTTTGAAGAATATCCTTTATGCTCATTGTTGTTAGTAATCGCACCAGCCGATTCAGCCTCAGCCCAACAATATGAATACAGTTCGTACACATTACCTCCAGGTGGAACGCCAAGAGTAATGGGGTTTCTTATTTCCCATACGTATCCAAGAGCAAGCGGATTAAACCAGTTCATACTACCAATAACCAATTCTGCAATATTATCTACTCTATTTTGAATATTTGGATCATCTACAAGCTTGTTTGCAAGATCTAGACCAAGAAACATTAAAATATTCTGATCTTGGCTATTGACATTTTCTTCTTCTCCATTCTGACATGAAGAATATCCAGCAAAAATCTTTAAATTATCAAAGTATGAAGAACAATTTTCATCCAAATCATCCCTTAAGAAAAATCCATTTGTGGAAGGATCCCCGGTAGTATTTCCAATGATATCGTTAAAGCAAGGTTCAGCATTAAAATCGAGCCTGTAATAGGTGTCCAACGCAAGATTTAGCTCAATAAGTGTTTCGGTACAGACTTGCCCATTATCTTTAAGTAATCTATATTCCAATGCCAAAACACCAATATAATGACCTAACCACCAGACCCCATCAGCCCATCTGATATATGGTTCAATATCTTTTTCATCCCTATTTTCGGCCATAAGATGTGAGCCCTGAACTCCAGCATTACCATTGAAGTACATAAACTTCTCTTTAAGCCTATTCCTATAATACCAATACTTCTCAAGGTTTTCCTGATAACTTTGGGCTATACCTCCAAACGAGGAAATCAATAGCAAAAACACAATTAATTTTTTCATCATAAACCTCCTTTATTACTTTAGGTTTGATGAATTTCCCTGTTTTACCTTCAACTCCTCTATTTCTTTCTTCAACTCAATGACATACAAGGTAAGTTCTTCAACTTTTTGCAATAATAAGCCATCCATTTCACCCAGGTTAATGCCTTCTTTAGAAACGGTTTCGGCAGAAGGGATTCCGGGAAGATGACTATATCTATTAACATATGCTTCTAATTCAGAAAGTGTTAACATTTTGTAATCAGGGGTAAAGACGTAATCAGGCCATGAATTATTATTAACTTCGATTTCTCTAGCATAAATTTTGCCTTCAACTGCTAATTTCGCATCTATTGGCATCTTAGATGTGCCAATACCTATCTGACCTTTGGGGTTAAAATACATCATATATGTAATAGTACCTGCATCTACATCACGATGATAAATTACTAATTGGTCTTCTTCTGTAGGATTATGAAATGCCCACTCATGTTTCATGTTCTGGGAATAAAGCTGAATCCAATCTCCCCATCCTTTTTGGATCATCAACCTGGCACTAGTTGCATTGAAGTCAATTGGATCCATAAATAAACCGACGCTTGTACTTGTGGTTGAAAGAAACTTACCATAATTATAAGGTTTGTAGTAAGCTTTTACATCTAACTGCTGTTCTTGTGCAGTTAATTCTTTTAATTGCAAAACACATACGAGTCCGAAGACGATCGTGAGAATAACATAATCTTTTTTCATAAAAAATAAATTAAGGTTGATTAAGGAATTGTTAAACCTAAAATAACATATGCTTGCTGCATTATTTCTACCTATTTTGCATGTATTACATTAGGTTCAACGAAAATACAAATTATTTTTACGTAAATACCTTTTAATGAAAAAATTCTTGTTGCCTGATTTTTAAAAAAGAAGTCAGAAATTTTTTCAGTCTTCCCGCACAATCACAGATGGTTTTTGTTTATTATCGGAAAACATAATATATTTCAGTTGAGCAAAAATCAACAACCTCGCAGCAGATCTGATAAGGTATGAAGTGGAAAATAGTTTTTAATGCGAAGTTGAGCTTCGGGGAACTAACCCCTAAGAGATTAGAAGATTCACTTTTGAAAAACAAGGATCTTCATCGTATATTTCAATACAACAATACAGATATGATATTAGAAGCAAAGGATAAATACTTTCCAAATACAATCTCATTTAGAGAACTATGGTAGTATCCTGAAATAGACAAATAAAATCAATTAAAAATACCACATTAGTTTTCATTCCTTTTTTTTCTTAAGATATAAATATCCTGAAAATCCACTGTTTCATCTTTTAATCTTCCGGACCAATAACCATAATGCTTATCAATTATTTCAAATCCTTTTGAAATAATCAAATGATCAAGATAATCCTCTTTAAAAGCAACGTTGGCTTCTTTGACCTTTATATTATGCAAATAATAATTAGTAAAATCATAATCAAATTGAATTCCATCACTCATTTTCATCAAACTGGAAGACTCCTCATTCATTATAAAAAATGTTGAGAAACAGATACCATCATTTTTCAACACCTTGTTTATTTGAGTCAAATATGAACTAACATCTTCCGGCATCATGTGAGTAAACACGGAAGTAAGGAATACAAAATCAAATTCACCCGTTTTGTAAGGAAATGAATAACTAGTAGACTCGGCTTTTGTTTCAAGATTATACAAATCGTTACGTAAATCAACATGTAAAAAATTAAATTTTGGAAATTTTACCTGAATTTTGTTTTTGCACCAGGTAATACCTGATTCAACAATGTCAAATCCTTCATAGGATCCTTTTTCGTCCAAATAGTTTGTCAGAGGGATTGCTAACCTTCCAATACCACAACCGATATCAAGTACACGATGATTTGGCTTTAACCCTCCCAAATCAATAAGTTGCCTTAGTATATCATGACCTTGTTTAATAAAATCTCCGGAACCAATGAAGACCATACCCTTGGGTGGTACCATTTGATCGCGTTTCCGGGTAATTTTATCATATAAATCAATTGGGAAATAATAAAGTCTTCTAAAAATTCTTCTTGCTTTTGGTCCCAAAGAATAATATAAATCTCTTTTTTTCATTTTATAAATATAATGTTGTTTAATTCCGAAGAAAATTAGAATTATAAAAGCATATTAAAATTTCAAATAAAGAACAAAACTACTGCATTCTTGAGTAAAAATAGCTCTTATTCAAATAAAACTCATTTGCTTTGCCAAACTGATTTTTTAGTTACCTTGATGTTAAATCCTTTTCTTCCGAAAGAAGCCATTACTCCCCGGAAAGAATGTTATCGATGGCCATCAATTCTTCATTGGTAAACGAAAGGTTACCCAGAACTCCTATTGCATCTTCGATGTGATTTACCTTGCTTGCCCCGATGATAACGGAGGTAATTCTTTGGTCGCGCAGCACCCAGCTAAGCGCCATTTGAGAGATCTTTTGTCCGCGGTTCAGGGCAATTTCTTGCAACTTTTTCACTTTCTCCACCCGTTCGGAAGTGACGGCTGAAGATGGAAAATAAACATAGGATTTGGCCGCCCGGGAGTCATCTGGAATCCCATTCAGGTATTTATCGGTAAGTAAACCCTGGAATAATGGACTAAACACCACCGCCCCAACCCCGTTGGCTTCCAGAACATCCAACAATCCATCCTCAACCCACCTGTTGAACAGGCTATATGAAGGCTGATGAACCAAACAAGGGGTGCCGAGTGATTTTAGTATGTTGACGGCCTCCTGCGTTTGTTCCGGATTGTAAGACGAAATTCCGGCATAGAGCGCTTTCCCTGATTTTACAATCCGGTCGAGCGCCATCATGGTTTCTTCCACCGGGGTTTTCGGATCAGGCCGGTGACTGTAAAAAATGTCCACGTATTCCAGACCCATGCGTTTCAGACTTTGTTCGCAGCTGGCGATCAAATACTTTCTTGATCCAAAGTTACCATAAGGCCCGGGCCACATTTCCCATCCGGCTTTGGAAGTAATGACCATCTCATCGCGATATCTTTTCATATCCGATTTCATAATTTTCCCAAAATTCTCTTCTGCTGATCCCGGAGGAGGTCCGTAGTTGTTGGCCAAATCGAAATGGGTGATGCCCAGGTCGAAAGCCCGGCGCAACATTTTACGGCCATTTTCAAAAACATCCACCCCTCCAAAGTTATGCCAAAGGCCAAGAGAGATGGCCGGCAACAGGATTCCACTCTTGCCACATCGCCTGTATTGCATGTTATCGTATCGATTGGCTTTCGCCGTATAGTTTTCTTCCATTTTCGTTAAGTCTAATAAATGAAGGTATCAGACGTCAAAGGTGGTAAGATTTTGTGATACCGGAAAATTCAGGCGCTACTTATTTTAAAAGCACCTCTCATTTGCCAAAAATAAGCAACAATTTGCTATACCTTAAATCAGCAGTCATGGTGTAACATCCTGTTTTTAGCGGATTTCGCAAAATAACTCAGATGAAAGTGTATGAATAAGATTTCGGTGTAAATGAGCGCTATCAGCGGGGGAAAAGTTTGGCGAAGATTTCAACCCTTTTTATCATACCTCAAATGATAGGGTAAGTAAATTCAATTTAGATTATTATCATGAAACAGCTCGACTGGCTATTGGAACAATCAAGTCCCTTGCCCGACCTTATGATACCACTGGAGTTGATAGTAAGCCAGATCAATCAAAGATTCAATTATTCAATTACCCTAACCCATTTTCAAAATCAACTGCAGTTGCTTATACTTTGGAACAACGAACCTACCTAAGATTAATACTTATTAATAGTCAGGGTGCTGAGGTAAGAATGTTGTTAAACAGGGAGGTGGAAGCCGGACAGCATAAGATTATCTTACTATCGGAGGAACTCCCTTGCGGATTGTATTTTTTACAGGCGCAAACTGTGGATGATATCATTTGGCACAAAATGATTATTCAATAATCCACCCCATTCAACCGCAAGTCTGTGACTTGAGACAAAGAATAAATCCCGTTATCGCGCATTTCATGCCTCAATGCCTCCTCCCGCCTCGACTTTGACGGCCTCAACTTCCCGATGAAAATCGTATTAAATGCAAAACAGGTGTGAATTATTATACCCAAGAAGCATGGTTACCAATCCACCTCCTGTTTCTTGTATTCGCGCATTCGTTTGGTGGGCTCGATAATCGGATAGCCGTCCCACAGCTGATCGGTAAACTGATCCACATAAACTACCTTCATAAATCGGGGTTGCCGGTAATGATTAAATTGAGATTCCGAAATCGCCTGATGTTCCAAAAATAAGGCTTCGACTGATGCCCGGGTTTTTACAGCCAGGTTCATATTCACCTTAATTTCGTTGAGGGTTTTATCAGTCAACCACCGTTTTTGCTTCTTTATAAGTGCAATGTTCCTGTCAAGGCTAAAGTGTGCTCCCGATATTTTTGAAAAATACTTTAACTGGTAAGAATGATCCTTTTTTTCGAAATAAATGGAAGCTTTAAAATAATCTTCGGTATAGCCAATTCCAAAAAGCTGGAAGTCACGACCCGTTTTTCCAACGGCATATTCATAATCAGCCCTGATCAATGCGTAGGTAGTGGTTGAAATATATACCCTTCCGATATACTCACCCCCGCTTTTCGGAACAAAATCGATGATGTACACATCTTCATCATTCACATGACTTCCTCCCAACAGATCGTATTGATATTTACGGGTATCATACAGGAATTCCCATTCTCTGGTGTCGTTGATGGAAGCATACTTAAGCCAGTACCTGATGTTGGAAGCATAATATTTTACATTGGTACTGTCTTTCCCGGGTTTTGTTTCTGCCAGTGTATCCCCATCCGGGTCTTTTTCAATATCAAGCTTTTGACTCAGAATGCCCGTTTTTACCTTCCAGTATTCTTCTTCCTGTGTTTCGTTAAATAGATTTTCAAATATCTTTCCAAACTGATCCAGTTCTGCAATTTCGATTTCCTTCAACGAAACCGTTCTTAGTGGATTTACCTTTAGGCTATCGGTGTGATCAGAAAGAAAATACAGATCGCCGAGCATGTCGGTGTATGAAGTGAGGTGTCGGGGAATCTTAATCAGGGTGTTTTGAATCATTTGCTCATCCAGTTGAGAAATGGAATTCTTTTTAAGATCGGTGGACAATTCTTCGATGTCGCTGACATCTCTTTTTCGTATAAAAACCTGATTTTTAGATCCAATGGTTTTGTAATTGGCCGCTTTATTCTCCACCACTTTCTTAATAATGTCTTTGGCATCGGGCGGATTCCCATAAACAAAGGTCTCATTCAGATTGATTAAGGCCTCCTTTAAAGAAACCGTAATAACACTATCCAAATCACCAACAAGATATTTTTTGGTATCGTAACCAATGTACTGAAAACTAATGGTGTCAGTATCATACAGATCGGAACTCTTCAAATAGAAATCGCCACTTTCGTTGCTCACCGATCCAATATATTTGTGCAGAACGATAATATTGGCGTATGGCAGTGGTTCGTTGGTTTTTTCATCGTAAATCACACCCCGCAAGGTTGCGTGATTTTGGCCGATGGCGGTGAACATGGCCGGCAGAGTTAGTAAAAGTAAGAGGGTAGATTTTTTCATGTTGCTATGACTCATTAAACCATGATTTTGTTACAGTAAAAATTTGAAAATCTCAAACAACGTTGACGATTTTCAAAAATAGATTAAAAGAAAGGCGTTTGATTTGTTTTTAAAAATTGTTAAGAAAATAATTCCGGGCAATGAAACAAAAAAATAGTTAAGATACTCACTCAACCTGCCGCAAGTCTGTTACTTGTGGCATAGAGTAAACCTCCTCCTTTTTGCCCTAAGTATCGGTAATGTCCGACAATTGCCTGGACTAGTGCTACCTTTCGTGTACATTTTCTTTTTTTGAAAACAAAGTTGCCCGTTTTGAAATAAATCATACTTTTGCACCCCAAACTTGAACCAAAAATCAATACGATGTCAGTAGATCCAATGGTCAGTATTTTCTCGGGACGTAAAAGCCGCTATTTGGCGGAAAAAATTGCCACAAGTTTTGGAACCACTCTGGGAAAATCGATTGTCCTGGATTTTGCAGACGGCGAGTTTCAAACCTCCTACGAGGAAAATATTCGTGGCCGCGACGTATTTATCATTCAATCCACTTGCCCGCCTGCCGATAATATATTGGAACTTCTGATGATGGTTGACGCGGCCCGCAGAGCGTCGGCACGTAAAATTATAGCTGTAATCCCTTATTTCGGATATGCCCGTCAAGACCGTAAGGACAAACCCCGGGTCAGTATCGCCAGTAAGCTGGTAGCCAATTTGTTAACTGCTTCCGGAGTAACACGCCTGATTACGATCGATTTACATGCCGATCAAATTCAGGGATTCTTTGATGTCCCGGTAGATCATTTATTTTCCTCCAACATCTTTATTCCCTATCTCAAACAATTAAATCTGCCCAATTTGGTCATGGCTTCGCCTGATACAGGGGGTACACGAAGGGCAGCAAATTATGCGAAAGCGATGGGAACGGGTTTTGTTATTTGCTATAAACAACGAACCAAACCAAATGTAATTGAACAAATGGAGTTGATTGGCGATGTGGAAGGCAAAGATGTGGTGATTGTAGACGACATCATTGATACTGCCGGAACCATTACCAAAGCAGGATCGCTGATAATGAGCAAAGGAGCTCATAGCGTGAGGGCTTTTTGTACCCATGCCATTCTTTCCGGCGATGCATATAGCCGTATCAGTAAATCTGCATTTACCGAGGTGGTGGTTACCGACACGGTTCCTTTGGGACAATTTAACGATAAAATTACGGTGCTTTCGACGGCCGATTTACTGGCAGAAGTAATAAAACGTGTACAGAATTTTGAATCCATCAGCTCGTTATTCGATCTGAAAAAATAATAATTAAATTTTAAATCATGAAAAAAGTATCATTGAGCGGTTCTCTGAGAGAGAACGTAGGGAAAAAAGATGCTAAAAAGGAACGTCGAAACGGGAATGTACCCTGTGTGCTTTACGGTGGTAATGAACAGGTTCATTTTTCAGTTGACGCCTTTAATTTTGGTAAAATCATTTTCACCCCTGAAACATTTTTAGTGGAGTTAAATATTGATGGAAAAGTCTATCAGGCACTACTTCAGGATGTGCAATATCACCCGGTTTCCGACAGTGCGTTACACGCCGACTTTCTGGAAGTGGTTGAAGGCAAAACCATTGTTTCTGCACTTCCTGTTAAAATTGTTGGTAACTCACCCGGCGTTATTGCCGGTGGTAAATTACAGCAAAAAATCCGTAAACTGAAAGTTAAGGGCCTGATTGAAAACCTGCCTGAAGAAATTAAAGTAGATATTTCCATGTTGAAAATTGGCGATTCAATAAAAGTAAAAGCCGTTCAACCTGAAAATATCCAATTGTTGGATACACCCAATTCAGTGGTTGTAATGGTTAAAGCCGGTCGTGGCGCTGCAGTTGTTGCAGGTGAAGACGAAGCTGTTACTGAAGCCGCTGAATAAGGATCATACGGAGGATTAACTTCCCAAACAGAAATTTTAATTGAATGAGAAAAAGGGATAAAGTGCTTAACTTTGTCCCTTTGTTTTTTACTGATTAATCAAATCGTTTTGAAGTATTTAATTGTAGGATTGGGAAATATTGGTGCCGAATATACCAACACTCGCCACAACATAGGATTTGTGGTGTGCGATGCGCTTGCACTTGATCTGGGGGCTTCATTTTCCATCGAACGATATGCCTCCAGGGCGGAGGCCAGGTTCAAAGGTCGTACCCTGGTCATGATTAAGCCCACCACCTATATGAACCTGAGTGGTAAAGCCATCAAATACTGGCTCGATAAAGAAAATATTCCCATCGAAAACCTGCTGGTGATAGTGGATGATATCGCTCTGGATCCCGGCGTACTCCGGATGAAACGACAGGGAAGCGCCGCGGGTCACAACGGGCTTTCGGATATCATTTTAAAACTAAATACCCAGGAGTTTTCGAGACTTCGCGTAGGAATTGGCGATCATTTCCATCGTGGATTTCAGGTGGATTACGTGCTTGGAAAATGGACCAAAGACGAAGAAAAATTAATGGCTCCCAGGGTGGAAGAGGCTGTTGAGATGGTAAAAAGTTACGTCACCATGGGCATTGAACTTACCATGACAGCCTTTAACAATAAATAGTTCCAGCCTAAATCGACCACCCTTTTAGTTTGATTTCTCTGATAAAAGAAGTGTATAAATCTTCAACTGTTCCATTGTTGTTCAATACCAGGTCGGCCATGGAGATGCACTTACCCAGGTTTTGTTTGTTTGGATCTGTCGTGGTAAATTCGCGCTGCTCGCTGTTTTTAAAGGTTTCATAACTCACATGATCGGTTTCGGAAGCCCGCAACGAAATTCGGTTATACCTGATGCGCGTATCGGCATCAATCGCCACCAGAATAAAATTTCCTTGTTTTTTCAGGAACTCAATCTCACCGGGAGTGCGGATGCTTTCGATGACCGCATTTTTTCCCGACTTGGAAGCCTGACTGTAAAGTTCTTCAATTACATAGGCAGGAGAGTGCAATGCACGCAATTTATTGGCCACGGTGGTCATCGTATCGCGGTTGACTTCCAATCCCTGCCGGGTGATTTCCCTGATCAGAAATTCACGCGCCGAATAATGCGCAAACCCCCATTCGTTGATGAGATAATCAACCAACGTGCCTTTGCCAGCTCCAAGTGTTCCGGTAATGCCAATAATGACCATCTTTTCGGTTATCGGTTGTTGCTTTCGGTGTGAATATCGCTAATCCATTTGCCCAGACCAACGGGTTGGTAGGCTTCCATTTGTGATACCAACGTTTCTATGTCGTTGGAAACAATCAGGTTAAGGCGGTGTTCTTCACGTACAAAACCCTCCTCAACACCATGATCGATAAAAGCAAGCAACCGATCGAAATAGCCATTGATATTGAGGAGTCCCAACGGTTTATCGGTGATATGAAGCTGGTTGTATGTGAGTATTTCCGACAATTCATCCAATGTGCCAAAGCCACCCGGCAAGGCAATAAAGGCATCCGATAGCTCCAGCATTTGCGCTTTCCGTTCGGCCATGCTCTCCACTACCACAAAACGCGACAATCCATCATGTGCCACCTCCTTATTAATCAATAGTTGAGGCATCACGCCGATGACTTCGCCCTGCTGATTCAATACTGTATCTGCCAGCACTTTCATCAACCCTACCCTGGCCCCTCCGTAAACAAGTCCTATTTCATTGGCAGCAATAAACAGCCCCAGAGCTTCCGCAGCTTCGCGGTAGGCGAGGCTATTCCCCATACTCGATCCACAGAAAACACAAATTCGCCTCATATTCATTTTAATAATAGGTCGCAAAATTAACTTAATTTTGCCACATGAAGTTTATCGATAGCCATACACACCTCTACCTGCAACATTTTGATGAAGACCGGTCCGCGGTTATCCAACGTGCCGTCGGTCAGGGGGTATCCACCATGCTATTGCCTGCCATCGACATGAGTACTTTTGATGCGATGACAGCCATGGCTGTTGCCTATCCAAAACATTGTTTTCCCATGATGGGATTGCATCCTACCTCGGTAAACGAGTTGGTTGAAAATGAGTTGACTTTTGTGGAATCGGAGCTAAGCACAGGTAAGTATATCGCCGTTGGCGAAATTGGTATCGACTTGTATTGGAATAGCACCTTTGCTGATCAGCAAAAGGACGCTTTTAGACGACAGTTGAGGTTAGCAAAAAAATACCAATTGCCCGTGGTCATTCACATGCGCGATTCGTTTAGTGAGGTATATCAGGTAGTGAAAGAAGAAGCAACTGAAGATCTGTACGGTGTTTTTCATTGCTTTACAGGAAACGAAGAAGAAGGCCGGAAAATAATAGATTTGGGATTTTATCTGGGAATTGGGGGCGTTATTACTTTTAAAAATTCAGGTCTTGAGAAGGTGGTAGCCAATCTGCCGATGGAGTATTTGATTTTGGAAACCGATTCACCCTATCTAACCCCTGTGCCCTTTCGGGGAAAAAGGAACGAAAGCAGTTATATCCCTTACATTGCACAAAAAATAGCAGAAGTAACCAATAAAAGTTTGGACGAAATTGCTGAAATCACCACTCAAAATGCCATGCAGTTGTTTAAATTGACTTCATCCCAATGAACGCGGAAACCTCTATCCTGATCATATACACCGGAGGAACCATCGGTATGATGGCTGATCCACAAACGGGGGCCTTGGTTCCTTTTGATTTTCAGCAAATTAACGACCACATACCCGAGCTGAAGAACATGAATTTCCACCTGGGTTTTCATTGTTTTGATCCCATATTGGATTCATCCAACATGAAGCCGGAAGTTTGGATCGAGCTGGCGTCCATCATCGAAAAAAATTATGAACAGTATGATGGTTTCGTGGTGCTGCATGGATCCGATACCATGGCCTATACCGCTTCGGCGGTTTCGTTCCTGCTCGAAAACCTGAACAAACCTGTTATTTTTACCGGCTCGCAATTGCCCTTGGGCGTATTGCGAACAGATGGAAGGGAAAATTTTATTACTGCCATCGAAATCGCTGCGGCTATTGAAGAACAGACCCCTGTTGCTCCTGAAGTTTGTATCTATTTTGAGAACAGCCTCATGCGGGCCAACCGCACCGTTAAATACAACGCCGAGCATTTCAACGCTTTTGTGTCTGCCAACTTACCTGCATTGGCCAACGTAGGCATTTACATCCGGTACAACAAGAACATCATCCTGAAACCGAATTTTAAGAAACTAAAAACACACCATCAACTCGATACCAACGTGGCGGTGCTCAAACTTTTCCCCGGAATCAGCAAGGCTTTTGTGGAAGCTTTTTTGTCCATCGAAGGATTGAAAGCAGTGGTTTTGGAAACCTTTGGTTCGGGGAATGCACCTTCTGAAACCTGGTTTATCGAAGCACTCCAAAAGGCCATCGACAAGGGATTGATCGTGTTGAATGTGACCCAATGCCTGGCCGGTTCGGTCAATCAGGGCAAATATGAAACCAGCCTGAAATTACGCGATATGGGTGTGATCAGCGGAAAAGACCTCACCACCGAAGCGGCCCTTACCAAACTGATGTACTTGTTGGCCAGCGGATTGGAAAAGCAGAAAGTAATAGAGCTGCTGTCGGTTTCCCTAAGAGGCGAAATGACGGTGTAGGGGAAATAAAACCCCGTAAGAACCCCGATGGCTATCGGATCCATGCGGATTTGAAATGACCTTCCGGGTTGGAAAAAACCCGGAAGGTCAAATTAGCTTACTCAATTAATCAAATACTACTGCCTTTACGCCCAGCGCCTGCACCTGCCGGGCAATAAGTTCCAACTCTTTTCTCGCTACTTTTTCCACTCCGGCGGCCGGGGTTTCGCGTTCGATGCTGTAGAGCATCACTTCAGCAGGTCGGATTTTGTTGATCAGTTTCAGCCATGCTGAAATTTCCTCCGGTGCAGTGTTATCGATGCTATGGCCATCGTTTTCGCCACGTAAAAACAGGGTTTGTATGGTCAGGTTTACTTTGATGAGTAACAGATTTTCTACTATCTTTTCCAATGTCAGGTTGCCAAGCGGTTGGTTGATTCGTTGAAACATGATTTCGGTTCCTGCATCCAGTTTCTGAATGTTTTTATCCACTTTTACCAGGGCATCACGTACCTTTTTTTTGTGCAACATGCTGGCATTCGACAGCACGGTGACTGCTGCTTTGGGGGCATACAGGTCGCGGGCTTCCAGCGTGTCGTCAATAATTCCGGCAAACTCAGGATGGGTGGTAGGTTCCCCGTTTCCGGCGAAAGTAATGGCATCCGGCTCGTTTGGGGTATGTTGAAGCACCTGTAGTTTTTCCGAGATCAGCCGTTTAAAATCGGTCCGTTTTGGTAACACCTGCTTGGTGGCTTTGTTGTTGGTCCATCCACATTCGCAATAGATACAATTGAAATTACAGAATTTGTTGGTGGTGGGAAGCAAATTGATTCCCAGTGAAATACCCAATCTACGGCTGTGAACAGGACCAAAAATTAACTCATCGAATAAAATGCCAGACATAAAAATAGAAATTTGTGCAAAAATAGCCTTAATTTTGAACTTTTTACGGTAGTCGCGTTTCATCAAAACCAATGAGCACACTCAACCAATTAAAAAAACCGATCGAAACCCAACTTGATTCATTTCAACGGGTTTTTAAAAATTCTGTTAAATCAAAGGTGCCTTTGCTGGACGTCATCATGCGTTATTTGCTGAAGGCAAAAGGAAAACAATTGCGTCCGGTGATTGTGGTGTACAGTGCTACTTTGTTTGGTCAGCCCAACGAAGTTACCTACCGCGCAGCTTCCCTCATCGAACTTTTGCACACGGCTACACTGGTGCATGATGATGTGGTAGACGATGCCAGCCGTCGTCGCGGAAGGTTTTCCATCAATGCCTTGTGGCGGAACAAAATTGCCGTGCTCGCCGGAGATTACCTGCTTTCGCGTGGTATGTTGCTGGCCTTAAAATCAAAAGATTATTCCATCCTGGAAATAGTGTCGGAAGCGGTGAAAGAAATGAGCGAAGGCGAGTTGTTGCAGATGGAAAAGGCCCGTAAATTGGATATTGATGAAGTGGTATATTACGATGTCATCCGAAAGAAAACGGCTTCTTTGCTGGCTTCCTGTTTTGCCGCCGGAGCCGCATCCACCTGTAACGATCCTGAATTAGTTCGGCGGATGTGGCAAATCGGAGAGTTAGCCGGCATGGCTTTTCAGATTAAAGATGATCTGTTCGATTTTCAAAAAAACAACCTGACAGGCAAGCCCAGTGGCATCGACATCAAAGAAAAAAAGATGACCCTGCCCTTGATTTACGCATTAAACAAGGCCTCTTTTTTAGAGAAGCGAAAAATAATCAACATTGTAAAAAACCACAACACGGATGAAAACCGCGTGAGCTGGTTGATGGATTTTGTTAAGGAAAGCGGTGGACTTGCTTATGCTGAAATCAAGATGAACGAATTTAAAAAACAATCCCTCGATTTATTATGTACTTTTCCTGAAAACCAAGCCCGAAAGGCTTTAGAAGAGTTGGTTGTTTTCTCAATCGAAAGAAGTAAATAACTTTATGCCATCTTTAAGGTAAACGAAAAAGTGGTTCCTTCACCCTCTTTACTGCGGACACTAATGGTTTGCCGATGTGCTTCGATGATGTGTTTTACGATGGCCAATCCCAGTCCCGATCCACCGGTATCGCGCGAACGGCTTAACTCAGTCCGGTAAAACCGCTCGAAGACCCGGTGGATATTTTCTTCCGGAATACCAATTCCATTGTCTTGAACCTCCACCAAATAATTGTTGTGAAAATTGTAGCAGGAAATCCTGATAACGCCTCCCTTTTGATTGCCGTACTTAATGGCATTGTCAATCAGGTTGATAAAGACCTGTCTGATTCTTTTTTTGTCGGCACGTGCTTTCATGGAACGGTTCATGGACGAATGCAACACAATTTTCGTATTGTGGTTGGCGGCTTTCATTTCCATAAAATCAATCACCTCCCTCGTAAGGTCGTACAGGTTAAAAACCTCTTCTTTTAAAACCAGCTCCCCCGATTCAAGTTTGGCTATTTCTTCCAGTTCTTCCACAAGCGCGATCATCCGGTTAATGCTTTTTTCAGTTTTTTGTAAAAACTTCTCATTCACCAATTTGTCATCCAGACCTCCATCAAGCAATGTTAACACATAGCCCTGGATATTGAAAATGGGGGTCTTGAGTTCATGAGAAATATTTCCAAGAAATTCACGTCTGTAAGCAGCCAGCTCCTTTAATTCTTCAATTTCTTTCTTTTTTTCTTCGCTCCATTTCAGTACTACACTGTTGACAATTTCCAATTCATCGGTTTTTCTTTTTTTTAAAAGAGGTGGTTCATTTTCAGGTTTCAGTAATCCAATTGTTTTGTAGATCACCTTCAGTTTTTCCTTGATGTATTGATCGAAAAGGAGGTTACTGATAAAATAGGCAAATACAAATATCAGGGGAATAAAAATGAGCAGTGGTAAAGGTTTGAATGTAAAAAAACTTAAAAAGATAATGATGTAAACAACGCTAAACAGAAGCGTTGTTAGTACTGCATTGATGAGGGCGATATGTTTTGAAGCTGACAACGGCATATGACAAATCCTGGGGGATGTATGTTAATTAGATGCTGAACGTGTAACCAACCCCTTTAATTGTTCGGATATTGTCAATACCTATTTTTTCACGGATTTTACGCACATGCACGTCGATGGTACGGTCGCCAACAATCACGTCATTTCCCCAGACCTTGGCAAAAATATCTTCACGCGAAAACACCTTGTTCGGTGAGGCAGCAAGCAATGCAAGTATTTTAAATTCTTTGTTGGGAAGGATTATTTTCTCGCCTTCTTTGATTACGATAAACCGCTCAGGATCGATGATCAGGTTATTCAACTCAATCACCGTAGGGGTTTTTTCTTTTTTTGATGACCGACGCAGCAGCGCGTTTATCCGGCTCATCAGTACCTTTGGTTTTATAGGTTTCGACACATAATCATCGGCCCCGGCTTCAAATCCGGCTATTTGCGAGTAATCTTCCGACCGGGCAGTTAAAAATACGATGATGGTCTCTTCCAAGGCCTTAATTTTTCGAATCTCCTGAACAGCCGTCATACCATCCATCTTAGGCATCATCACATCCATGATAATCAGGTCGGGGAGTTCTTTCTTTGCTTTTTGAATGGCTTCCTGTCCGTTTACGGCAGTAACCACGTTAAAGCCTTCTTTTTCGAGGTTGTACGATAAAAACTCGACAATGTCCTCTTCATCGTCAACCAGGAGGATTTTGTATTTACTCTGATCCATTCTGCTTCTATTTTTCCAGATGACCAAAGTACTACAAATTTGGTGATGGTTGCAAAACGATTGTTATTATTAAGTTAATTAATTTATGCAACAGCTTAATATTGTGATCAATGGATATAAGGTCTGTTTAAGTGGCACCTCAAGCCAACATTTTTTTACCTTTGATTAAAAAAGCAGCATGTGGATTCCGATGAAAATAATTTTTCTCAACCTCTTTTTAATTGTTGGATTTGCCGGGCTTTCTCAGCAATTTGGCGGAGGGTTAACTGCAGGTGTGGTAGGGTCGCAGGTGGCAGGCGATACCTTTTCGGGGTATAACAAAGGCGGGATTTTTGCCGGGGGATTTGTTACCCTTGGATTGGGAGGCCGGTCAGCTATGCAATTGGAACTTGCTTATTTTCAAAAAGGAAGCCGTGAAAACCCCACCGAAGAAAACCTCTATCAGTCGTTCCTGTTGCGATTGAATTACGTGGAGATGGCCTTGCTGTATCAATATCAAATGGGTCGGTTTATTGTAGAAGCAGGACCATCGACCGGTGTGTTGACGAGCCATTATGAGGAATTCAATCAGGAAATAACAAGCGATTACGAGGGTTACTCCAAACCTCTCCGCATGACATTACAAGTAAACCTTGGTATGGTATTTTTGGTCGACCCGCATTGGCAGGTGATGTTGCGCACCAACAATTCGATGATGAGTATCCGTGACAAAGATTACCCGGGTATTTTTCGCTTTTGGGATTATGGTCAATACAATGATGCTTTGATGTTGGGTTTAAGGTATGTTTTGAGGTCATCCAATCGTTAAAAAAACCTAAACTCTTGACATGGTAACCTGATACTTAGGAATATTCAATTAACTCCTGTTTTTTTTACTACCTTTGCAAATCAGAATAGTATAACAAACTTATTTATGGAAAAGAAAAGGGTGCTCTTTGTTAATCAAGAGATCATGCCATATCTGCCTGAGACTCCTCTAAGCAAGATTGGTCGGTTTCTACCCCAAAAGACCCAGGAAAAAGGGAAAGAAATACGCACTTTTATGCCAAGATTTGGCCTGGTTAACGAAAGAAGGAATCAACTTCACGAAGTCATCCGTCTTTCAGGTATGAACCTGATCATCGATGATATCGACCACCCGTTGATTATCAAAGTGGCTTCAATTCAGCAAGCCCGAATGCAGGTGTATTTTATTGATAATGAAGATTTCTTTCACCGAAAGTTTTTATTTCGTGATAAGAGTAAGAATTTTTTTGATGACAATGATGAACGCACTGTCTTTTTTGCCAAAGGAGTGCTCGAAACCGTGAAAAAACTGGGCTGGGCACCCGATTTGATCCATACCCATGGATGGTTTGCCAGCCTGCTCCCGTTTTATGTACGTACTGCCTACAAAGACAATCCCATATTTGGCGATTTAAAAATTATTTGCAGCCTGTATGATGATGAGTTTAGTGAAACGTTCAAAGCGGGATTTGTCGATAAGATTAAAATGAACGGTATTGAAGACAACCAGCTTGAACACTATAAACACGCTTCTTACGTTTCTCTGATGAAAGGTGCCATCGATCATTCGGATGCACTGCTGGTAGCCAGCCCGGTGATTAATGCAGAAGTGATGGAATACGCAAAAGCTTCAGGCAAACCGATGCTTGACTATCAGGGAGAAGAAGATTATTTTAATGCTTATAACGATTTTTATGACCAAATTATCGAAGGTTAGTCAAACCGGGTTGTTGTTTTATGTTGCTTCCATCCTGTTTTTGGCAGCCCTCACATTGATTTTACCATCCTGTGCAAAGGATCCCGGAAAAATTGGAACCATTATTCAGCCCGGCGACAGCTGGCTTAAAGTTAGATTTACCGATACTACTTCTATTGCTGCTTATTCCGTGATCGATGATTCGGTCCGCACGGATGAACTTACCCGAAACGCAATCGGTTATGTGAATGATCCTATTTTTGGCGCGACAAAAGCATCGTTTTACACACAATTTGTACTTTCGACCAATGGACATCATTTTGGTGAAGAGCCCCACCTTGACTCTTTAGTCCTGCAGTTGGTTTATTCAGGAGCCTACGCGGATACCAATACAACCATAACGGTACACACATACGAAATGCTGAAAGGGATATATAAAGATAGTGCTTATTATAGTCCACGCAGTTTCGAGGTGGGGAATACTGATTTTAGCGACTATTCCTTTGTGCCACGGCCACACGACAGCGTTTATTTTCTGGGCGACACACTTCCTGCCTTAATTCGGATCAATCTATCGGATCTTTCCACCGAACTGGGAGAGAGGTTGTTGTCTGCCGACTCCGCCACTAACATGGTCGATAATGAGGCTTTTCTCGAGTTTTTTAGGGGTCTTTATCTCACGCCATCAGCTGTATCCTCCACAGGGTCTCTGGCTTATTTCAATTTGATTTCCGGCGGGTCGAAATTGTCGATCTATTACAGTAACCTGGAAGATGATTCGTTGCGATACGATTTTATTATCAGCTCTTCTGCAGCGCGATTTAACAAATACGAACATGATTTTACTAATGCCAGTGCTGATCTTCGTCAGCAAATAGTCAATGGTGATTCGGCACTTGGAGAGCAAAATTTCTATATTCAGGGATATGCCGGTGTAAAAACCGTGATTAAATTACCTTATCCAAAAAGCTGGAGAAATTTAGTAAATGTAGCAGTAAACGAAGCCAAATTAACCCTTCCGGGAGGAAATTTCGCGCAGTTTTATGAAGCCCCCGCGCAACTGGTTTTGGTTCAACGGTTGCAAGATGGTAGTTATGAATTGCTGCCCGACTATAATGACGGAGTTTCTTATTTTGGAGGAACCTATGAAGCCGAATCAAATAGATATGTTTTTCGCATCACGAAGTACATCCAGTCAATTATAAGCGACAGCACCACAGTAAATTACGGATTGTATTTGTTGGTAAATGCAGGTTCAATTAATCCTGAGAGTTTCATATTTGATGGTTTTAAACCAAACGTTGATACGGCTGATCGTATGAAACTCGAAATTCTTTATACCGACCTGGATTAATATTAACAATTCGTTTACAGCTTATTTTAATATCTGTATAATTACTTTTGTAAATTTGCATTCTTTACCTAAAAACACCAAATTATGTGCGGAATTGTAGCTTATGTTGGATACAAACAAGCATATCCTATACTTATAAAAGGACTTGAACGACTTGAATATCGTGGATACGACAGTGCCGGTGTCGCCTTGTTGAACCATGGGATGAAAACCTATAAAACCCCCGGAAAAGTGGCTGACTTAAAGGCTTTTCTGGAAGATAAAGACCTGGATGGGAACCTGGGAATTGCGCATACCCGTTGGGCCACTCATGGTGAACCCAACCTGATAAATGCCCATCCCCATTACTCTCAAACCAAGTCGTTGTCCATTATTCACAACGGAATTATTGAGAACTATTCCTTATTGAAAGAAGAATTGATCAAGCGTGGTTACACCTTTAATTCAGACACGGATACTGAAGTACTTGTGAACCTGATTGAGGATATACAGATGAACGAACAAGTGGTTTTGGATGCAGCTGTGCGAATCGCGTTGAACCAGGTGGTAGGAGCTTATGCCATCGTCATACTATCAGCCGACCATCCCAATACCTTGATCGCTGCACGTAAAGGAAGTCCGCTGGTAATTGGCATCGGAGATGATGATTTTTACGTGGCGTCAGATGCAACACCCATCGTTGAATACACCAGAAACGTAGTCTATCTCGAAGATGAGGAGGTGGCCATCCTCACACGTGGTGAAAAATTAAAACTACGTGACATCAAGAACCACGAAAAAACACCCTATGTCCAACAACTGGAGATGAACCTGAGCGAATTGGAAAAAGGGGGTTACGATCATTTTATGCTTAAGGAGATTAATGAACAGGCCCGTTCGATTAAAGACAGCATGCGTGGAAGGATCAACGCGGCTAAAGCACTGGTTTCATTAGGTGGAATCGTTGATTATGAGCAAAAAATACTGGCTGCCAACCGCATCGTCATCATCGCCTGTGGTACCTCCTGGCATGCCGGCCTGGTTGGCGAATATTTAATAGAAGACCTGGCCCGGATTCCTGTTGAAGTAGAATATGCTTCTGAATTTCGATATCGAAATCCCATTATTAGTGAAGGAGATGTGGTAATAGCCATTTCCCAATCGGGTGAAACAGCCGACACGCTGGCAGCGATCGAGTTGGCGAAATCAAAAGGCGCCATTATTTTGGGAATATGCAACGTGGTCGGATCCTCCATCGCGCGTGCAACACATGCAGGTTCATACACGCATGCCGGGCCTGAAATTGGGGTAGCTTCCACCAAAGCTTTTACCGCACAGGTAACAGTACTTACCCTGCTGGCATTGCGTTTAGCCGAACTAAAAGGAACCTTGCCCCGTTCAAAGTTTATCAGGATCTTACACGAATTAGAAAGTATCCCCGAAAAAGTTGAAAGGGTACTCGATGATAATGGTGCGGCGAAATTTATCGCTGGTCAGTTTAATAAAGTACACAATTTTCTTTACCTGGGCAGAGGGTACAATTTCCCGGTGGCTCTTGAAGGAGCACTTAAATTGAAGGAAATAAGCTATATACATGCAGAAGGATATCCCGCTGCCGAGATGAAACATGGACCCATTGCACTCATCGACGAAAATATGCCGGTGGTATTTATCGCTACCAGCAGAGGGATATACGAAAAAGTCGTAAGCAATATCCAGGAAGTGAAAGCACGGGGTGGAAAAATTATTGCCGTTGTTACAGAAGGTGATACCGCGGTAAAAGAATTGGCTGATTATATCATCGAAATCCCCGAAACAGAAGAAATGCTGATTCCCTTGCTGGCAACCATACCGTTACAGAAACTAGCCTATTACATGGCTGTTATGCGCGGTTGCAATGTTGACATGCCCCGCAACCTGGCCAAATCGGTTACTGTTGAGTAAGGTTATATTTCAGGATCCAGGCGTTTGGTGAGATAATGAATTCCATCGAATGGAAGGTAATCCATTTTTTGAAATGCCAAAAACGAATTGGTATTATAGTCTTCAATCATACAGGCAAAGATGCCAATACCTTTTCGCGTGAGCCATGCTTCGCTTACTGAAACCAATTGTCTGCCAATGCCTTGCTTCTGAAATTCAGGAAGAACGGCCAGCCTGTTAATCCAACCTTTACGACCGTCATGCGTTACAAGTACCGTTGCAACCGGCATTTCTTCTAAAAATCCAATAAAAAACACTCCGGTTCCAACTTGCATTTCTCTTGCAATACTTTCCAGACTATCCCTGCCATTGGGTTTATAGGGCAACCCGGCTTTTTCCCATAGATCGGTGAGCAAGGCATAATCGCCAATAGTTGCTTCCCTGATGTTAAGAGGCTTATTAGTAGTAAATAACCTCTGCCCCTGGGTGTTGTTCTGTGAATTCATCAACTTTTGATTTTTTTATTGAAGTATTGTAGCATTTGAATATTTTGATGTTGCTCAATCCTGCCAATGGGCTGATATTTTTAATTCTCGTATTGTTGATGCTTAAATCCTCCAGCGTATTCATCTGGCTCAGGTACTTCAGATTTTTAACGCGTGTTCCTGAAATATTCAACTGTTTCAGACTTGTTAGTTTACCGATGGCTTCCAGGTCGTCCACGGGTGTATTTTCAAGGTTCAGCTTCTCGAGGGTTTGTAATTTGGAAAGCATGCTGATATCCGTGATGGGATTTTGAGGAACCTCAAGCTCAGTAATCATTTTCAGGTTGCTGATGGGACTTAAATTGCTGATACCCGCATTGCTCATATTCAGCTTTTCGAGCCAGATAAGCAGATTGAGCGGGGTGATTTCATGTAATTCAGGATTGTTGCCCGCCTCAAAAGTAGTTAGGTTGGCTAGTTGTTGGAGTTCAACGGGTGTAGGATTTTCACCCATTTTCAATTGATGACGAAAGGATGATTTCCATGCGGCACTCATTTGGTTCCACCAAATGCTCAGGTTTTCTGTTTGATAAATAACCACACTTCCCGGCACGATTGTTCGGAAGGCGATCACTTGCTCCTGTTTAACTTCACTTTGATCACAGTATAGTCTGGTCAGGTTCAGATTGCTTGTTAAGGGAAGTAAATCGCTGATGGAGGTTTGTGTTACATCAATTTCTTTTAGGTTTTGAAGGTTGGTCAATGATTCCAGGTTGGCAACTTGTGTTTCGCTTAAATTAAGCATTTTCAGGTTATTAAGCCGCGACAACGGAGTGAGGTCGTTGATATCCGTACCCGACAGGTCTACCTTTTCGAGGCGGTGCAACATACTGAGAGGCTCTATATTTTGGATGCTTTTGTTGTTGGCTAAAGAGATCTCCTGCTGATCGATTAGTTGATGAAGTTGTTCTTTGGTCAGGGGTTCGGAAAGTTGAAATGTTTGCTTAAAAACCGTTTTCCATTCTTTATCCAGTGTTGACCACCAGTTGACCAGGTTTTGAGAGTTGTATATGACCAGACATCCCGGTTTTTTGTCCATAAAAAGCATGGCCTTTTCCATGGTTATGCCCGAATTATCGCAATAAATAGCTTTTAAGTCAGTAATATTTTGCAATGGTTCCAGATCGGATATGCGTGTAAAATTTGCCTGAATTACCGTCAACCCGGTTAAACCGGACAAAGGAGCCAGACTGGTTACATTGGTACTGTCAATGTTGAGGGTCCGGAGGTTGCTGAGTGATTTTAAATCCTGAAGATCAGTAATGGACGATGAAACCAGGTTTAAATCGGTTAAAGAAGTCAAATCCGAAATACCCTGAAATTCATTTGGATGTGTTGATTGGAGATTCAAATGTTTCAGGTTGGTGAGAGAGGCCAGCGGAGCGCTGATGGAAAAAGGAACCGCTTTTAAATTCAGGTCAAGCAATGAGGGAAGGTTTTCGAGCACTTCTAGCGAGTTTACCTGTGTGTACGCGATGTTTAGTTCTTTTATTGCCGTCAGGTAACGGATGGCATCAAGTGAATTTGCGGGTGTGCCTTCCATATTGAGCGTCTCCAGCTTATTCAGGTTTCTGATGGGTGTCAGGTCACCTATTAAGGTAAAACTCATGTCCAATTCTACCAGTTCAGTGAGTTCTGAAAGTGGATCCAGGTTTCTTATCACATGGTCATGTGCGATAGAAATTTTCTTTTGTGCCCTGAAAGCGCGTAGTATTTTGTATATTACCGCCACATCGGCTTTTATTGTATCAGGTACCTGTATATAAGCAGCCGTATTGGCGGTGTTTATTTGGGTGCTGTCATCAGCATATTTCCCGGTTTGGTCATCAGGAGGTGTTTGTTGTGAAGTCTCCACCGGATTTTCAATCCATCTAAAAGTAACCAGTGAGCTGTCGGAAAAATGAATGATATTCATAAAAGGCAAGGTGTCGTAAACCAGCACCGAGCGACCAAAAACCTGTTTCCAGGAGGAACTCATGATGTTCCACCAATGTCTCATTTCTTCCCTTTCATTGAGCTTGGTGGTGTACATGCTGACTATTTTCAGGTCTTTTTTTTGCTGATTCAGGTTCATCTCAAAATACCGTACCAGGTTATTGTTTACGGTGTCGCCATTTACCGTGATGCCCTGCAAGTTACGGTTGGTTGTGACTTTAAAAAAAACCTGTCCGTTTTGGTTGATCATCTGATCGATGGAATTGATATGAAACGAAAACGTCACTTTTTTATAGAAAAACATGACATCCTTAAGATAGGCCTGTACATCTTTGTTTAAAGGAGTTTTGCGCTTATTGTCCAAATCGTCTTCAACTTGTGTTTCGGCATCCTGAAAAATCTTCAGGTAGCTTTCATTAAAGATGATGTCTTTTTCCGCAATCACTTCATTGGGATCGCCCAGAAAATTTAAAGTTCCTTCCAGGTAAGAAACCAACTGTTCGGCATCCACCTTGTAGGTGGCCATATCTTCGGCTGAAATAGTGCTTTCCTGCGACAGCACAGAACTTGCCAAGAGCAGGAGGCAGAAAAAAAGGGTAGCTGGTTTGAGGTACATATGCTGAAGGTTTTTAGCCATTCGTTATTTATTATTATTCGCAGAACGCGAAAAATCGGATGCAAAGTTAACCAATAGTAAACGATCTGATGCAAATTGGAACTTTTTATTAATTTTACAGCAGAAGCTTTCCAACCCTGTTAATAGATGTGCATTAGGAACTTACAATATCAAAGAGTCAGATTACATTTTGGTTGTTGTATGCAAGGTAAATTCCTGTTGCTGTTGATTTCTCTTTCTTTTATGATGTCTTTTGGTTTGAGTGCAAACCCCGATTCAATTGTTCAAACCTATTGTGAACAGGCAAATAAATATCAGGAGAGCAGAAACTATGACAGCAGTTTGATGTTTCTCAAACTGGCCATTTATTTTGCAGATAGCACCAAAGATGAAAAATCCAAAGCATTGGTATATCGACAAATGGCCAATCTTTATTATGATTTAAATGAGTTTGATAGTGCACGGATTTATTACAAAAAAGTGCTAACTATCAAGCCGCAACCTGAGGGTATGCAATTGACTTCTGACTTTATCGGACTAAGCCTTACTTATCTTGAACATGGCTTTACTGATTCGGCTCTATGCTATATCACAAAAGGCAGACAACATTGGGCGCAACACCAGGATTCATTAATCTATACTTCCCTGGAAAACAATACAGCCAGGATTTATTTGGATAAAGGTGATTTCGATCTGGCCCTAAAACACTTCTTGTTGGCATTGGACAATGCAAACTTAAATCATGATTCAATTAACCTGATCTATGTTAATCTGAATATAGGTACACTTTATCAACAATTGGGTAAGTTTGACAATGCGTTGGATTCGTATTTAAAAAGCCTTGAAATTAGCCGGTTAACAAACAACACAATAGGGTTGGCTTTGGCATACAGCATTGGCATTATTTATAAAGAACGAAAAGATTATCAAACGGCTTTGAAATACTATACCATGGCCATTCCTCCATGTATCGAACTTGGCAAATTTGACGATGTTGCCAACATATATAACAATATGTCGAATGTTTACATGTTGCAAAAAAGATACCTTGATGCCGCCAACATCTTGCGAAAATCCATCAATTTGAGCGCCACCCATGGAAATAATCGCCAACTGGGGATTGCATATGCCAACATGGGCAAAACCAAGGAATTACAAGGTTTCTACGATTCTGCAATTTATTACCTGGATTTGTCCCGGGCTGTATTCGTTGAATTGGGCATGCGCAATTTGGAAAGCATTGCACTGAGGATGACGTCCGAAGCCTATGAAAAGGATCACGACTATAAAAATGCCTTGTTTTACCATAAGGAATACATCTTGGTGGCCGATTCAATCCGCAGTGAAAAAGTGGAAAAACAAATTGCCGAACTGCAACTGAGCTACGAAACGGAAAAAAAGGATAAAGAAAACAAACTACTCAAAAAAGATATTGAATTTGAAAAGGGGAAATCACATTATCTGTTACTACTGGCTTTGTTATTGACTTTTACAGGGATTGTAAGCCTTATCCTTTTTTATTTTATCAGAAAAAGCGCACTTACCAGAAAACAACTGGCAGAATCGAAAGCAACCGCTCTTGAAGCTAAACTGGAAGGACAAAAGCGCGAACTTACCCTGGGAGCATTGTCATTATCGCGAAATCTGGAATTTATCAATAGTTTGATAAATGAGCTCAGAGAGCTATCAGGCTTTGTTACGGATGGAGGAATGCGTCCGCTCAACAATATTGTTAAAAAACTCGGCCAGCAGCAGTCGAATAGCAGTTGGAAAGAATTTGAAAAGCGATTTTCAGAGATTCATAGTAACTTTTATTCCAGACTACTGGAAGAATATCCTACCCTGACACAAAGTGAAGTAAAGTTATGTGCCTTTTTGAAATTAGGAATGAATACCAAAGAAATCTGTTCCCTTACTTTCCAAAGTGTTCGTGCAGTAGAAGCTTCCAGGCTTAGATTGAGAAAAAAACTAAACATTGCAAGTTGTGAAAACCTGAGCATGTTTTTACAGAAATATTAAGCCTTGCAGGTACGAATCCTTTTGCTGTAAGTGATAAAAAATAAACTATCGTAGTATTGTTGTAGTGTTTTTTTTGACAAATCAGCACCTGAAAAGTAAATTTACCCATTGAAAACCAGTACATGGTATTCGTTCGGTTGAACTTGTCTTAATACCATGAGGGAACTTAATGTATGGCGTATCATTTCAATCTTTCGTATTACTGAAATCCTACAATGAGTAACAAACCTAAAAATACAAAAGAAACACCTGATGGCATCAAAGCCGAGCTTAACGTACTCTATCAATTGAATAAAAAGAGAAAGTCAGCCATTGATAAAATTTCTAAAAGTATCTCTAAAGAGGATTCTAAAACTGATATCGATAAAACAAAAATTCATCATAAAAAACTCAAATCAAATCAATAATTAAAACCATATCAAAAATGAAAGCTATAAAGAATTGCGGTTTATTAATTTCAGTTTTACTGCTAACCACCCTTTTAATTCTATCGGGGTGCAAAAAAGACAAAGAGGATCCAATAAAAAAGAAGTATGTGTGGGCTGTTGGAAGTGCAGACAGCACCGGATTCGGCACCATTTATTTTTCAGATAACGGAGGTGATCATTGGGTGCGCCAGGGTGAGGGGGCTGCCTCGATACAAGGAGTAAACCTTTTTGATGTGTGGGCAGTTGACGAAAATACTGTTTGGGTAGTAGGTGATAAGAATGTGATCATCAAAACAACGGATGGCGGAATTACCTGGAACAGGATTGCTGCTCCATCAAAACGATCTGAAGTTGGGCTTTCTTCAATTTCCATAATTAATGCGACCAATATTTGGATATCCGGATCTGGTGGAACGGTTTACAATTCCACAGATGGTGGAAACTCCTGGAATTCTGTTCATTCAGATGTTCTCGTCAATAATTATTTGCAGGGAATTCATGCGATTGACCACAACATCATTTATGTTACCGGCGGACCCACTATGACCAGTACCGGGTTTATTGCCAGAACCATTGATGCCGGCATTACCTGGGATTCTATTGTGCCAGCCGACAATTTTAACAAAAACCGCTGGATTGGGGTAACCTCTTCAAATGCCAGTAATATTGTCATTTATGGAGGGCGCTCACATTATATTTATAGTGCTGATGGAGGGCATAGTTGGACAAATGATTCAATAGAAGGTACGGGTGGTACAGGAGGGGCAGATATTAACTGTCTGAAAATGCTTGATTCACAAACCTGGTGGGGTGCGTTTGACTATGATGGTATTTATGAAACAAAAGATGCAGGTACCAATTGGCTGAGTCAGGGAAGTGCCCCGGGGCCAAAGGGTATGTGGCTGGTTGGTATCGATTACTTTGATAATCAGCTAAGTGTTATTGTGGGGGAAAGCTCCATGTCGAATACAGGGAAAATAATAAAAACTGCAAACGGAGGGCAGCTTTGGGAATTGAAATTGGAAACTCATGCTCAGATGCATAAAGTGTCATTTATTAAATAAATTCTAAATTTAAAAAACATGAAAAAGTTAGTCGTATTTTACCTGTTGGTTTGCCTTTTGCCTTTTATTTTAAAAGCACAATGGTCGAACAACCCGAATGAAAACACCCTGATTGTGGATACAACAGGATCCCAGATAGTCCCGGTGGTGGTAACAAACAGCCTTGGAGAGTCTTATATTTCATGGTACTCTGAGTTTGATAACCTGAATTATGATGTTTATCTTCAGAAAATGGATAAAAACGGATTAAAACTGTGGGATGAAGAAGGTGTGTTAATAAGCGATCATGAAACCAAAACCTGGGTAACTAATTACGATATGATTCTTGACCAGGATGAAAACGTTATTCTGGTTACCCAGGATAAGCGTACCGGCAACAGTGATGTATTTGCCTATAAAATATCGCCCGACGGAGAATTCATTTGGGGCAATGACGGAATACAATTAAGCAACACAACAGGGTTCGATCCATCACCACAGGTAACAGTAGCAGATAACAACGATCTGATATTTTTATGGGGTGAAGAACCTGTTGACAGCACAATGAACTCCATGCTTTTTATAGCCCGTTATTCATCCAACGGAAGCAAACTTTGGGAAAGCACTCTTTCCGACACGATAGATTTTATGCTTCCGCAAATGCTTTATACGAACGAGCATCTGATTGTATCATGGATTACCAAAACCCATAAAACAGATACGGCACCGGGAGAAGAAAACTGGATGCATGTGTTTGCTCAAATGCTAAACAGCGGGGGTCTTCCGGTATGGGAACACAACGTTCAAATTGATAGTCTTGATTTAATGAGTTTTGGATCGCTTTACACCACTCCATTTCTGACAAGCGATGGAAACGGGGGTGCTTATGTGATGTGGCAGTCATTTTTTGTATCTGAAACAGGAGGAAGGCCAACAACATACATCAACAGACTGTTTGCAGATGGAACAATTTGGTTTCCGGGCGGATATAGTGTGTCTCAATTTACGGGTAACAACCATGCCGAAGCTCAAATGGAATTTATAGAAGATGTTGAAAATCTCATGGTTTGCTGGCAGGAATACCATTTCGATGAAATTAACCAGATTGATTGTTGGGGAATTTACGGCCAGTTATTTGATTCCCAGGGTCAGTATCTGTGGGATGAAAATGGTCATGAAATTATACCCTTGCTCTGCTCTGAAGATACGTCCTATTCAGCAATTCGTTTGGGTAAATCCACTCATAATAATGCTGTTTTAGCGTTTCAAAAAGATTACTTTTCGATTGAAGGTTCAGACTCCAGCCTGGTATCCAATGTATATGCTTTGTCGTTGGATCTTGGTGGTGAAATGACATGGTCGCCTCCCGTTGTTCCTCTGTCAATCACAAATAGTAATAAATATCAGTCATTCTTGAGCAACCTTGTCGATGATCAGTTTGTGCTAGCCTGGAACGACAATATTTCCAACCCAAATGATTATTTTGACTTTGGTATTTATGCCCAGAATATAAGTGTTGATGGTGTAATCGGGCCAACTTCTGTATTCAACAATTCAATACCCGATCTAGTAAGGGTGAGCCTATTCCCCAATCCGGCAAATCACCAGGTTGAAATTCGATATACTTTGAAAAAACCTTGTGATGTCAACATTGATCTGCTCAACCTTGACGGAAGTGTAATCGGATCATATAGCCAGGATAATTGTCACATTGGAACTTATTCACAGCCAATAAATATTTCCGGGTTATGCGCGGGAATGTACCTTGTCAGGATGACATCGCGTCCTGTTACTTCTTATCATAAACTCATTATTAACTAAACGGTATATAATGCTTACGGGATCGGGGGAAGTCAGAAGTCGGGAGTCGGGAGTCGGAAGACTGAGTTTGTTCCAGCTTCCAGCTCCCCGCTCCATGTTCCATGCTTCCGGCTCCCAGCCTAATTAGCGGAACATACCCTAAAGGTTTTCAGCAGTTCTATTTTATCTTTTTCATCTGCATAAATCAAATTGGAAATCAGCCAACCTGAATTCATGTCATCCCGGTTATAATAGCTTAACTCGAAATACCAGTGATCGATTTGCAGAAAATGAAATTTCACTGATTTGATTTTTTCAAATGTCAGTTGTTTGTTTTTCATCAGATAGAAAAACAAGGTCAGGTAATCGGGCTGATATTTTTGCGAGGCGTAGTATTCAATATGCGCAGGATCTTCGAGGGCCTTGTGAAGGTTCATAAAATCCAGTTCATGGCTTTGTGGATGCAGAAAGTACTGTTTTTGTAAAATGGAATCGGCGAATGGAAACAAACTGTTTAATTGATTGAAATAGGCATTGCTCAACACCCACTTCGATCCCAGGTTTTCCTTTTCCAGTGTAAGAAATAAGATGAGGTCTACCGGCTCACCTTGGTAGGTAAATTGTGCCGATACCTCTGCAAACCAATTGGTGTCTAGGAATTGGAGAAAAACGGGAGCAGCTTTTTTTGTCACATCTTCGATAAAATAATTCTTGAGGGTTCCGGAAGTTCGAGGGTTGTACTGGTCGAATAAGTTGGGCAGCACACTTTTTCTGAGGACACCGTTTCTGTATTTTGAATCCTGAACCGACAGTACTTTACCAAATTGGTCTTCTTCCATGTTAAAACGCTTGATAAACTGACCTACCTGTTTGTTCATTGCGTAAAGCGTAGTTTCATCACCGGTAAAGTTTCCGGATGAAAACTGTTGGGCTTCGATGGTATTTCCAACGAAAAACAGGATCAATGAAACGATTATGATGGAAGTTTGCCTCATGGTTGAATATTTCAACAAAATTAATCTATTCTTGAATATGCCGGGCGATGCTTGAAATTCTCTTCTAAAGTCAACCAATAAAACGCATTTGATGAATGATATCTGAAGATGTTAAGTCCATTTTTAAGTTTTCAGTCTATAAAATAGCACGGCCTCCAAAGAGGCCGCACCCAAAATCAACAATTATGAAAAAAAGCAGAATAAATCTTGATGCTGTAGCCATTCCGGAGAAATACTACCGATTTATTTACGGCAAAAGTAGGTCAACCACCATCAGATAGGTGTTAAGCAAAATTAACCTATGTTAATAAATGTTAAATACTGAAAATCAAAGCATTGAACAGGTATTTTTGCTGTATGAACAAATGGACCACCATGATATTTATTGCGCTGGTAACGGCTGCAACCATTGGGTTAATGGTGATTCAGGTATATTGGATCAGGGATGCGGTAAAACTAAAGCAGGCGGTATTCATCCGTGATGTCAAGCAATCCATGCAGCAGGTCGTATTTGAGATAGACAAGACACAACTCGAGGAACGTGTGAGGGAACAGCGCCGGTACTATGAAGAAAACAGGAGCACCTTTAAGGCGTATGATTCAATCAATAGAGTGATTTACCAAAACTTTAAAAACCTGCGATCCATCAACGATATCGACCGGTTTATGCGCAGTTCGGATATGGCCTCAAGGGCACTGAACCAACTGACTTTTAACTACAATAAACAAGAACCAGGAAATTTTTATTACAACAACAAATCCCTCATCGATTCGCTGATAAGCTGGTCGTTGAAGAACAAACAGATTAAAACATCCTTTGAATTTGGAATTTTTAGCCCTGCAACCAATTCCATGATCCTCCAAAAAACTGGCAGGTATCCTGAGGAGTTGCACAACGAAAGTTTCGTTTTCGATTTAGCTCCTTCCGGTTCCATGTTCGCGTACCCAAATAAATTACTTCTTTATTTTCCTTACGAAAAAACATTTATTATCAGTCAGTTGTGGGTGATGCTGATCGTTTCGGTGGTGTTGTTTTTGGTTATCATCGCGGCCTTTTCCTTTAGCACGTATACCATTTTTCGGCAAAAGCGGTTATCTGAAATGAAAAATGATTTTATCAATAACATGACCCATGAGTTCAAAACGCCCATTTCAACCATATCTTTGGCTTGTGAGGCGCTCAAAGACACGGATTTGCCTAAAACAGAATATTTTTATAATACCTATGTGGGCATGATATTTGAGGAAAATACCCGGCTGGCCACCATGGCCGAGCAAATCCTCCAGACAGCGGTCATCGACAAAGGTCAGCTTCATCTCCGAAAAGAGCAGTTAAGCATGGATGCCGTCATCAAGGTGGCCATGGGTAGTAAGTCGATGGCTTTGAACAGCAAGAACGGAACCATGGACTATCAACCGCATGCCAATGGTACGGTTTTGATGGGCGACAAAGTTCACCTCACCAATGTAATCATCAACCTGCTGGACAATGCCATTAAATATTGCCTTGAGCCCCCGCGAATTGTGATCAGCACCATTAATCGGGGCGATTTATTGTTGATCACGGTTCAGGACAATGGTATCGGAATTGGTAAAGCGGACCGAAAAAAAATATTTGAAAAATTATATCGGGTTCCAACCGGAAATATTCATAATTTTAAAGGCTTTGGGTTGGGACTGAGTTATGTAAAGGCCATCGTTGAATTACACGACGGGCAAGTGTATGTGGATTCGGAACCGGGTAAAGGAAGTACTTTTACCATCCAATTTCCGCTCAATTAATAAAAAGAACTATGGAAAAGAAAGTAAAAATTCTGTTAGCAGAAGATGACAAAAATTTAGGGAATATCCTCAAAACTTATCTCGAAGCCAAAGGGTATCCTACTGTTTTGAGCGAAGACGGGAAAATCGCTTTAGAGAACTTTAAGCACAACCCGTTTGATTTTTGTGTGTTCGATATCATGATGCCGGTGATGGACGGTTTTACCCTGGCTGAAAAGGTAAGGAAACTGGACAAAGATATTCCAATCCTGTTTCTGTCGGCCAAAGCCATGCAGGAAGACAAGCTTCACGGTTTTGAAGTGGGTGCCGATGATTACCTGACTAAGCCATTTAGTATGGAAGAATTACTGGTACGCATTAAAGCCATTTTGCGCAGAAGTACTGCCCCGGCCTCTACCAGCGAAAAAACCATTTTTAAGTTTGGGACTTTTACCTTCGACTACAACAGGCAAATCCTCGACACTGCCGGCCTTCAACAAAAACTGACTTCCAAAGAGGCCGAACTTCTCAAGCTTTTATGTGAAAACATGAACAATGTCCTCGACAGGACGGTGGCTTTGAACAAGATATGGTTCGATGACAGTTATTTCAATGCGCGTTCGATGGATGTGTATATTACTAAGTTGCGAAAATACCTAAAGGACGATCCAACCGTTGAGCTGATCAATGTGCATGGTGTTGGGTTTAAGCTGGTGGTGAGCTAACCATGTTGGCAATTCCATGGTAAATGACTATAAAACTGTTTCAGGTAATCAATAGGTGCGTTGCCTTTCAAACAACGATTAGCGTATCACTACTTTCTTGTTTAATACCTGAACTGCAGATTGAATGAGAATCCTTTTATAATTGTGATATTTAACAGATTATTCCTTGGTTGTTTTGGTTCTGGTCGCATAGATCAACAAGCACATTCCTGCAAAGGCAGCCACCACCGAAGCGGTCATGATGCCAACTTTGGCTGTTTGTTTATACTCTTCAGGAACAAAAGCCAAATCGGCGATAAACATCGACATTGTAAACCCGATTCCAGCCAGCATGGCTACTCCATACATTTGTTGCCAGCTAACGCCTTCAGGCAATGAGGCCCATCCCAACCTGACCGCCAGAAGCGAGAAGAGGGAAATTCCAAGGAATTTCCCTAATAACAATCCAGCCACAATCCCCAGGCTGATGGGATGAAAAACTAAATCCAGGACACTCCCTTCAATGTGTACTCCGGCATTACTTAAAGCAAATAACGGGAGAATAAAATAAGTGGTAAGCGGGTGCATGGCGTGTTCCAGCTTTTGCAGGGGTGTATGTGCTTTGTCGTTTAGTTCCTCAATTTCTGTGAGCAGGTGCACCTGATTTTCAGATAGAAGCACATGGTCGGTGGCGGGTTCTTTTTCAAATTTTTTGGTCAGAGCGAATAGCCGTGCCACATATTGATTTTCCGAAATTTTAGTCCTGGCAGGAATGGTTAAGGCAATGAGCACACCAGCAATGGTGGCATGGACTCCTGAAAACACAAAAGCGATCCAAACGCCCACAAAACCTACGAGGGCATAGAATACGGTACGCCGGACTCCTGCAATATTGGCCACTACCAGGACTCCCAAAAAGAAGGCTGCTGTCAGCAATTCAGCATAGTTAATGGCCTCTGTATAGAAAATGGCAATCACCAGCACCGCTCCCAAATCGTCGGCAATAGCCAGTGCCGTTAGAAATATCTTCAGGTTGATGTTGATCCGTTTTCCCAATAGGGCCAAAAGTCCCAGTGCAAATGCAATGTCGGTGGCCATGGGAATTCCCCATCCATGCAAAAATTCCGGGTACGAAGAAACGGTAATGGCGTAAAAAACAGCAGGTAGCAACATGCCTCCCAATGCCGCAAAAATGGGCAAACTGGCTTTTTTTAGCGAAGACAGCTCGCCACCCATGATTTCACGTTTGATTTCAAGACCTACCGTGAAAAAAAACAACGCCATCAATCCATCATTAATCCAATGTCCCAGAGAACTCACCATCTTGAAATCACCAATACCGAAACCCGCTTGTAAATCGTGCCATAGATAATGATAACTGTCGTACCAGCCTGAGTTGGCCCAGATGAGTGCTGACAAAGTTGAGAGTATTAAGATGATACCACCAATGGATTCTTCATTGATATATCGCCTTATTCCATAGGTTTGGGGAGGTTTCTCCATCAGGTCAACGTTTCCAAAATAAAAATGCTAAAGTAAAAAAATGATCCAAAATCAATAGTATATTATGTCATACACTACCTGTATTGTATGGTATCAGTGAATCGAAAAGGGCTATGCTACTGATTTATTGTGGAATATAAAAGTATCATTTATTAAGAATATGTGTAGTTTTGTGTCTTATTAAATCGCTCATGAGGCAACTTTCAAAATTTATTTACAAAATAATTGGTTGGAAATACGTTGGCGGAATGCCGGATGGAATTACCAAGGCCGTTTTAATCATTGCTCCACATACCAGTAACTGGGATTTTCTGATGGGAAAGCTGTATACCTGGATTATTCAGTTACCCGTATCTATTCTGATAAAAAAGGAGGCGTTTTTTTGGCCTACCGCCGGATTACTTAAAAAAGCAGGAGGTATCCCCATCGACCGCGCAAAGAAAGGAAATACGGTAGGACAGATAGCAGCCTTGTTTCAACAGCACGATCCTTTTTATCTGGGTGTAACACCCGAAGGAACAAGAAAACTCAGAAGTGAATGGAAAAGGGGCTTTTATTTCATTGCCATGGAGGCCAAAGTCCCCCTGGTTTTTTCATATCTGGATTATGGCAAAAAAGAAGCCGGCATAGGCCCGGCTTTTTACCCAACCGGTGATTATGATCAGGATTTAGTCAAAATTCAGGAATATTACAAAGGGATTACAGCCAGATATCCCCATCAATTTAATTTGTGATCACTTGGAATCGGCTGGTTAAGAGCATACAACAGAATCGCTCAATATTATCTCAATCAATTAAGTCATCCATTTTGGTAATTCTCCTATCTTTGGGAGGACAAATATACAAAGGATGCGGTATTACATATTGGGGATCTTACTCTGTCTTTTCTTGCAAGCGACATTTGTCGCTGGTCAGGAGGCAGGTGCAAACACACCATCTCTGTCAGGGATTACACTGGCCATCGACAGCCTTGAAAATCAGCTAAAGAATTCCGAAACCCAAGAAAAGGCTTCCATTTACCTGCAGATTGCCTATTTGTACCGCAACATTAACAAAAACAGATCGGCCGAGTATTGCCGATTAGCGATTAAATCCGGGGCAGACAACAAAAAATCTGAAGCAATATCAGAAGCTTATCGCTTGTTAGCTGATTTTTACAAGGAAAATCAAGTGGCCGATAGTGCTTTGTACTATCTCCAACTAGCCATTGACCGTGCTGCTGTTGAATCGAAAGCACAGCAAGAAGCGATAGTTGCCACTTATCAGCTTGATAAGCAAGTAAAACGCAAATCAAACAATACACTTGAACTTGTTAGCCGGGTGGTATTGGGGATGCTTGCCATTTTTTCTCTTTTACTCTTTGTGGTCGTCATTCGTCATTTCATGGCGAACAGGTCATTACGCGTTAAGATGAACAAAAGCGAAAGTAACATGAAGCTTATTGAAGTGCAGGCAAACGAGTTTAAACATCGGGTGGAGACGGAGGTAGCCAATCAGATAGAGCCGCTAAACGAGCAACTGACCAAAGCGCGCCAGCGAGATCTTGATTTGAAGAAAAAACTAAAACAACTGGAAGAATCCGATTATTTAAAAAATGCCTTTTTGGGCAGCATGAGTCACGACATCAGAACCCCATTAAATGGAATACTTGGTTTTTCAAGCCTGCTTCAAACGGAGTTGGCCGTCATGGGAAATGCACATCTTTACGAATATTCCAGTAACATTGAGCAAAGCGGTATTCAGCTCACAAACCTGCTGGACAATATTATCGACATCAGCAGCATAGAAGCCAACATGGTAGAGGTGGAATGGAAATTAGAAGTGTTTAGTAAAATAGTGAAAGAGGTTGAAGAAAACTATGTCAAGCGTGCCAAAGACAAAGGGCTTGTATTTAAAGTAAAGATCGACCCGGAGCTCCCTAAGCTAAAGGTTGATGGGGTTAAACTTACCAAGGTCATTAATTTGTTGGTTGACAATGCTGTTAAGTTTACTGAGACAGGGTTTGTCACGATCAACACGGCCTATAACCACCAAAAAAATATTGCTGTTATCCAGATAAAGGATACAGGTCCGGGAATCGAACCCGACATACTAAAAGCACTATTGGCTTCATTTCAATATGGTCAGCAAAAAAAAGCACAGATATACCAAGGCAAAGGTATCGGGCTAACACTGGCACACCGGTTTGTTAGTTTGATGGGTGGCGATTTTTTTATCACTTCAACCCCTGAATCAGGAACCACCGTTACGCTGGCAATTCCCTGTGATGGGAAACAACCAGAAACTACCGATGCGGCTCCCGGTGCAGATTTTGAAAGGGCCACTCTTGCGGCAGCACCTCAATTGGGGCAGATTAGCATATTCATTGTGGAAGACGACCGCATGAACAGGCTGGTACTTGAAAAAATGCTTAAAGCAACCGGAAAAATTACCCTGGCCGAAGATGGCGATGATGCATTGACCAAAATTGAACAGGCACATAACCAGGGAACAGTTTTTCAGGTCATGCTTTTTGATATGCAACTACCTGCTCCATGGGATGGAATCACCTTGATGAAAACGGTGAAAGAACGTATTCCTGAATATAAATCAGTGCCTTTTATTGTGCAAACAGCTTTCGCCATGAGCGGTGATAAAGACCACTATATTACCTCCGGTTTCGATGATTATATTTCCAAACCCATCAGTAAAACCGAATTGTTTACCATCATTCAAAAGCAATTGCTGTTGAAAAAAGGATAAAGTACACAGATGCAATCGTTTGCGCCATGATTCCTGGAATAAAATTACATTTTTTAACTTAACCAAACTTGCAAAAGTTGTAATTACCTGTACTTTTGTACCATAAATAAATGCCCTAAAAATAAAGACGATGTCACAAAAAATATCTCAGAAAGTTGCCCCCGGTGTTGCTGTTGGCGACGATGTACAGGCCATTTTTAAATTCGCCCGTGCCAATCAGTTTGCAGTACCGGCAGTTAATGTGGTTGGAACAAACTCGATTAATGCAGTTATGGAAGCCGCGAAGAAAGTAAACTCTCCCGTTATTATTCAGTTTTCAAACGGAGGTGGTGCGTTTTACGCAGGTAAAGGCCTTTCCAATGATGGCGAAAAAGCAGCAATTGCCGGTTCGGTATCAGGTGCCATTCATGTGCATAACCTGGCTCACTTGTATGGTATTCCTGTAATTTTACACACCGATCACGCGGCTAAAAAACTGCTGCCCTGGATTGATGGTCTGCTCGATGCCGGTGAGAAATATTTTAAAACTACCGGAAAACCCTTGTTTAGTTCGCACATGCTCGATCTATCGGAGGAACCGCTGGAAGAAAACCTGGAAATTTGTAAACGCTATCTTACCCGAATGAGTAAAATGGGTATGACCCTCGAAATCGAGTTGGGCATTACCGGAGGTGAAGAAGATGGAATTGACAACTCAAGCGTCGACAGTTCAAAGCTATACACTCAACCCGAAGAAGTAGCCCGTGCCTTTCAGGTACTTTCCGAAGTGAGCGACCGGTTTACCATCGCTGCGGCTTTTGGAAACGTTCACGGAGTTTACAAACCCGGCAATGTGAAATTGGAACCCGTTATTTTACATAATTCGCAGAAATACATTCAGGAAAAATCAGGAACCGAACCTAATCCCGTGAATTTTGTATTCCACGGAGGTTCAGGATCGGAACCGGCAAAAATTAAGGAAGCCATTTCGTACGGTGTGGTCAAGATGAACATCGATACCGACACGCAATGGGCTGCCTGGGATGGCGTAAGATTGTATGATGCCAAATACCACCATTTTCTACAAGGACAAATTGGAAACCCGGATGGGGAAGATGTTCCAAATAAAAAATATTACGATCCTCGGAAATGGCTCAGGGCCGCTGAAGAATCGATGATAACACGCCTGAATCAGGCATTTACCGATTTAAACTGTATCGATCGCTACTAGCCCTGTTGTGATTTAAAAAAAAGATAGCTGCCGGCGATAAGGGTTGATGAAAGAATCCTTTAACCGGCGGCTTTTTTTTATAACGATTTAATGTAGTTTTGTAAGGGTGAAATAATCTGGTGCCTGATGCATAACTATCCTCCGAAAATATTGCTTGCTTTTGGTGAAACCTTCGAACCCGAAGGGGACGAATTCTATACCTGGTTGCTCGAAAACGGTTATCCCGAGTTGGCTGCGCTAAGTAGTGGAATCAGGGGAAGCAGAGAAGCGATTCAATGGCTGTTAGCCAACAAATATCCTCACTTCGCTGCCCTGGATGGAGCCATCGACAACAAGCCACAAGCCTACCAATGGTTAAACAAACATGATTTTCCATTGCTCATTATGCTGGCCGAAGCGGTACATGGAAAACCCCAGGCACTGGCCTGGTTAAAAAATAATGAATTGGAGCTATTTCTGCGGATCGCTCAAAAAATCCGCCGCTTTATGGGCGACCAGACCTTTGATTATCATAAATTACACTTTTAGTTTTTGGAGAGTCTCTTTTCCGTCAATGATGCTATTTGACCCAACCTCTTAACCTATGAATCTTGCAACCTTTCTTACCTTCTACCCCCTTCCTGCCAGCCCTGCCTACCGGCAGGCCAATGTCAATTAGTTAAGCTATTCTAGCGACTAATATTGTCGGGGTATTGCTGTTAGAGGTGTCAATTTTTAATGCCAGGATGAGTTCTTCCATTATTA